>Ga0209489_100645_pt1 | contig 67942 bp, 30 predicted proteins | sample SiratrowhiteBW_FD_187527 | JGI IMG/M metagenome (GOLD analysis project Ga0209489, IMG submission 187527) | Root nodule microbial communities of legume samples collected from California, USA - Siratro white BW (SPAdes) (version 2) | ecosystem: Host-associated > Plants > Roots > Nodule | place... | reverse complement strand
AAAAAAAAAATATTTTTTTATATATATATATATATATATATATATATATATATATATATATATATATATATATATATAATATTGAATCAATCTGAATTCACAAAGTCATGGCCAATGGCTTGGGTTGTTTGCGAGACCACATGAGAAACAATCAAAGTCAGCTATTACTAGGTGTGTCAGCATCGATGGATACCATCATGTGGATCAGCATGCACAAGAGTAGAACTCAACCAGCTCATCCATGGACCCCAACTGGGTCTCTTCGCTCTCAAGCATCCACAGCAAGTGCTCGAACAGCACCACCTCGCAGGACACCACCACCCCATCATCTGAAGAAGAAGACCTATCCACTAGCTCCTGAAACACGGGGTGGTCGATTAATTCGGAGTTTACGAGGTAGCGCCGCCTAGATTTGCCGACATAGACAGCATGAAGCTCTTGTTCATGTGCATGTGCATGTTCCTTGGATGATGTTCCGGTGACCCCTTTGTTGGAAGAGACAGAGCTGTTGCTGCGGCTGAGCTTGGTCAATGAGGGCCATCTCTTGATTGCTGACTTGAGCTTTGAAAGTTTTCCCACTTTGGCCATCTGGGAAAGGTGTTTGATGAATGCCTCAATGAGATGAAAGGAGAGAGGGATTGTGTGTGTTGGGTTGATGAGTGATGGGAAGGTGTGAGGGAAGGTTCAGTTATAAAGGGGGGGTGGGTGGAGGGGAATTGAGAGAAGGGTATGGTGAATGATGGGATGATGAGAAGGGTTTAAACACGTGCATGGCCCACTGTTTAGGACACAGCTAAGAATGAGATATTTGGTGGAGAATTGGAAAAACCAGTTGCCCTTTTGTTTGGCCTCTAGTGAGGTGTTTGGGATTTGCAACCTTGCAAAATGACAAATTCCTTTGCCTCTTCCTCTTTTCCATGCATGCCCTCTTTCTCTCTGGACCATCACATTTTTCACTTTTCCTCCCCTTACCATTTTTTTAATAAGAGAAACCATTTTATGGACTCCACCTCCTCTATGTTCATGCTCACTTCTGATCAATTTTTCCTGACAGATAACTAAGTTTTGCTAATTTTTTAATTCAAAAATATACAACTAAGAATGTAGTTCTTAAGGTTAATTGAAACTGCCTTTATGACTGTATTTTTGTTGCAATGTTTCAATCTGATAAATCTTTTAGTAACTGCTGAACGATGTACTTGTCAAAAACAGTTGTGAATTAGGGGGTTATAAGTTCCAACTCTAAGTGACTTTTAAAGAGGCTTAAAAGTTAAGAATATAATATTAACAAAACTATGAAATATTAACTAATACCTTCCTTAAAAAGTTCATTTTCAAGAAAGTTGTTACAGTTATTCTTTTCAAAAAAACTTAGCCATAGATTTAACAGTTTCAGGTTTGTGTATTATTATTCTTATCATAATACTAATATCAATAGAGTTACCGACCAGGCTCTGGAGGTATGCAATCAAGTATACATCAACAACCATTTGTTGTAAAGCAGCCTAGAAAGTCATAGCACTATAACCTTACAATATAGGAATCTTTGTTATTATATTGCAAAAATGAAAAGAGATAATAATGAGGATATTGTGGGGTATAAAAAAAATTCTTTTTTTAGGTGGTTGGACCTGATATTTTGTTTTTGTTCTTGTTCTAAGGTCTTGGAAATATATATTACAGAAACATTAGTTTCCTTATTATGATAAAAAATGAAAGAATTAAGAAGACCACCGAGGAACAAAATTAATGCTAGTGATTGCGTATTGGATTTGAATGAAAAACAAGGTATGTATGTTGGTTTTGTTGTTTTTGTTTGCTAATAGCATCATAGCATGCAATCATAAACAGGAACAAATTAAGGTGTTGGTTGGTTAGCAAGCCAGCAAGGATGGCATCAGTGAAATGCACTCAAACTAAGCAAATTCATCTACCTCCTCACAAACTACAAAGTGTTGGTGCCCACATCCTTGTCCTTTTTATGCATACACTTTACTAGCTTTCTTTGGTACAGAGGTACCATTAGCAAGGTTCTAAATGCATATGGGGCCTAGGAACCTCATCTAACAGACCACTGAAAACTCCAATTATATACTTTGTCTATTTCTTCAAACTTCAATTTCAAGGACAATTAGTGAAATTTCTTAGCAAAGGTGAAGAACTTCTCTTGTATGCAGATGAAAAATCTTGTATACCAAAACTTGTGATATTTATGAGTTCCATGTAAAACAATTAACGTCTAAAATTAATAATAGTAATCTTTGTGATTTTTTGGTGCATACCTTATTCATGAAATCAAGGAAACACTTGCATATGATGAGTTTCTGAAGAGGAAACATAAATTAGGATGTGTCATGGGTCATATGTGTGAGTAATGTTTGTGGTCCAACACTGGTGTGAATCATAGATCACAAGAGTCTTGGCAGAGGCCAAATTCATGTATATTTCACAAACAACCCAGTGGTCCAATAGCCCCAATTCCCACTTATTAAGCTGATGCTTCTTGTTGCTGACACTACCTTCAATTCAAGCCTAGCCTTTTCATTCAACGTTTTTATTTTAATGGACACCATGCTTTTTCTGTTCTTGCAAAAGGTGATCATTGTACTAGCAAGTTTAAAATGTTCCATGTTAGAATCAAATTTGTTTTTATCATAGACTGTTATTTGTTAGGCCAATCTAATAAAAGTATATCATCATGACACAAAGCTTCATTATTCATAAAGTAAAAATGTTTTAGATAGATACAAACAGTGAAACACTGAATTTGATCCTGAATATATTTAAGAGAAGGAATTGGACAATGCATCATGTTCATTTTGGTATTGAAAAATGTGTACATGATTTTTTTGCCTCCTAATAATGTTTTTTTTAGTAAATCATGCTTATATCCAAACAATCTTAAAAGCCAACATAGCTATGTTGGTATTTCTGCAGATTAGTCCCCTCTTCCCTTAATGTGTTGGCTTAATAAATATAATGGTCCCAAATCTTTTGAGCAAAATATTTATTAACTGATCATGTGCTTCAGAAGACTGTGATGGTATCCAAGACAAGATTAGTTTTAGGGGCATGGACCATCTTCCATAATAAGAAATGCATTAAATATGAAGATCTCATTAGGATTTGCAAACTCTAAATCATGTGCCACCAAATTATGTAACCATACAAAATGTCAAAATCATTGTCAGTTCAACCAGAACTGAACAGAGCGCGTTAAACAATTTACTAAACACAGAATAAATGCTGTTTGAGAACTAATTAGCAGACACATATCAAACACTTAGGTAGTGATTTTGTCTTCATGTAGCATAACCTACCTAAGAGGCACAACCTTGTTTGAACTCGTATACATTCAATGTGCATTAATTTTTTACTTAATTTAATTATAGAAGTTAATCCTTTGATTTATGTTGTATATGTTGTGAGTTGAATAATAAAAAAGAATGTGTTGATCACATCAAGGTATGCTATTTATGAACCATGTGCCATGAAAATATAAACATATAAAGGTCATGTTAGTTCAACTATTATTGACAAGATCTTATAATAAGGGTCTTAGGAAGTTAAACAGAGAATATATGCTGTTTGGAAAGTGATTAGTGGACAAAACATCAAACACTTCCTGGGATAAGTGATTCTGAAGGATATATTTTAGGGGCAAATCTTGCTCCCCTGATATGTTCATGCAGTCAACAACAGGTATGCATCTTGGAGATTTTTGTGTATTTTTTTTTTTTTTGGCTAATGTTTTATGTGATTAAAATGTCCATTGCATTTTTTTTTCTTTTCTCCACAACATTGAGTAAATATATTATTTCTTTGTTTGTTCATTTCATAAAGTATTTACTTTTTAATTATTAATTATTAATGATTTTAAGTGCGTTTTTGGATTTATTTTTAATCATTTAGATGGGTGTTAAAACATTGATTTTAAGTAAATATCCACCTATTTAAGTAATTGATTGTAAATTTAAATTTTATTGAGTTAAAACAATAGTTTTTATCAGTAAAAATTTTACTAAAATCTAGTTGTATCTGGTTTTTAAAATACAAACATACAAACATAAATTACACTAGTTCAAAATTAATTTTACAAATGCATAAAGAAATTTAATTTGTAATATTGTAGTCACTTAAAACATAGAATTTAGTCACTTTCTTGAACATTTTCATTGACAGTTTTATATTAATATTACATTTTATTTTATTTTTAAAACAGCAGACTGTATGGACACTTTTCATGCACTAACTATTTCTTTAATTAATTGTCTTTTTATAATACAAAACTTTTTTTTTAACTCAAATTTTCTATGATTTTTAGACGCTCGTTTTGGTATGAAAGTTTATTCAATTTGACTTCAAGACGCATTTTTATAAAATTTCTAAAAAATATTAGAAGTGTCATTAATAAAGTAAAACATTTTAGTTTCATGGAATAAAGCTAATTAAAAAATAGCTTTTGGTCCCTATAAAGTCTAAATGTTTTAATTTTGATTCTTGTAAAACTCATTCTTATATAAAATAAAAAAAAATGTTTTATTTTAAGTGCAATACATTTTTTAATTTAATCCTCATTAAAGTTGAAATTACTAGTTTACTCCTAGATTTTGTTTTAATGTAAATAAATAATATTTATTTTAGAAATTTTAAGAAATTTATAGATATAAGTGTTATAACTTGGTATAAAATAATTATTTGATTTTTGGGCTACACACAACATTATTTATCAGATGTCACGTGATAATATGGATAAAAAGATAATTTTAATTTTTAAAAGAATACAAAAAAATTCTTTTTTATAACGAATAAAATCAAAACTCATTAATTTTATAAGAATTAAAAGATATTTAAGCCATTAAAAACAATTAATATTTTTCTAATACCACTAAATTACTAAGATTTTCTATAATTTTATGTAAACTAAATTATATTTAGTTTATTCATTATAATCTTAACTATTTTCATTACTACAAATGTGTTTCCCAAACTTGGTCACTGCACATGTTTCGTCCACAAAACTTTCAAAAACTCATGTCATTATCAACCACCTCATGTGGTGAAAAGAACAATGGAAAATCTTGAAAATTGTTCTACTCTTGGGATGAATGATTCAGGGTCTTCTTTGTCAGATTGACCCAAGAAAAATGTGGTCTTCCTTCTCTCAATTCTCTTGAAAACTGAGTTCCAAGCAAAGTCTGTCATCAACATGAGCATGTCTCTTTATCATGTATGTGTCATGCTCAAAAGTTTTATAAAAAAAGGGTGATCAATCAATATAGGTTTGAACTTCAATGTTTAGTTAGTGAAATCATCAATAACTTTGAGAATTGTTGAGAGTTTTAAGGCACTCCCGGAAACTTTTGTGTTGGAATCTCTCAGATTTTTGGATACAAACTTTTAAGCTTGTAATTTCTCTTTGTTTCTTCCAAAGCTCACCTTCAACATTAAATATCCCTCCAATGGTACACTTCAGCCAGCAGTTAGAATCTCCAATTTTTCTATCAAAAATATTAATTATGCAAACAAAAAAAAAATATTGGTAGTTAGAAAACAAGGCACTTCAAATAAAGTCATAGAAACCAGCAAAAATGATTAATTTAGTTTATCTTTTTAAAAGGTTAATAATATACCAGCTTTATTGTTGTTATTAAAAATTTTTAAAATACTTTTCTTATTATTTATTAATAAAAAAACATATTCATAATACTTAACAGAAATAAATAAAGTTCAAAATATTAGAAAAAAACACCTTATAAGAACAACTAACAATTTTTTTAATTTTTTGTATAAAAAATCAGAATAAAGAATTTATGATTTCAACGTAAAACTCTAGAAGAATGAGATAACATATTTTCAAAATATATATATATATAAGCAAAAAAGGATTTATTGTAGATTATCCTAATTATTAAAGTTGGACTTATGTTCTGATTTAAGAGGATCGACAATGTAAGTATAAGTTGTGAGACGAATTCTTTTTTCATCCCATACCTTCTTCCTGCACCTACATAGTAAATTATACATACTTCTTTGTCTTAAAATTGAAAAAGTCAATATTACCTTCTATCTTTTTCATCTCCATAATTTGCATTCGTTGTTTACCATGTCACCGACGCTGTCCAAATCTTAAATTAAAGCTTCAAACAAGTCCTAAATAAGCAATTATTAATGTTTATTAGTAATTTGTGAGTAGTATTATTGATTAGAGTAGTTAATTTGGTGATTGGGAGACTGTTGACGGTGAACGACGACTTTTGCGATTTGAGAGTTTAATAACTGGCACCCCACCTAGTTTATATTGTTTTTCAAAATGTGAACCGGACGGGAGTGTCATCCAATTATATTTTCAAAATATGAATTGGATGGAGTGCCATCCGGTTGTCATTTGCAAAATAAAATGAGAACCGGATGACACTCAAGATCATTTGATTATTTTAATATGAGTACTTTGGGAATTAACTTTTTTATAGAGGTGCAGGAAGAAAGTATGAGGGTGGAGAAAGAATTCGTCAAGTTGTGAATGTGATGGTAACCATAACAGTTTTTATTTGAACAAATAAAGGCCCAAGTTTTGGGGCCATTCTTTTTTCTTTGACTCCATTTGTGTATGAAAAAATTATTTTGATGACATGGATACTGAGATCATTTTCATGACTGTTTAAAGTTAATAAATGTTATTAGGGTTAAATAGGTTTTTAAGTCTTGTAAAACGAACTTTTTTTTTAATTGAAAATTATTATTTTATTTATGAAGTAATACATACTAATTTTATGCTATAATTTTAGTTATAACATCTTTTGAAAAAAAATTAAAAATATTAAAATACATATTATTTATCTATCTTAAAATGAATGTTAGGGACCGAAATTAGTGATTTTAAAATCTAGAAGAATGAAAAACAAAGAAGAATGTTTTACTTAAATTAAAACAAAAACACCTTGAATTTTTTTTATTTTAAAGGACTAAAAACAAAAAAAATCCAAACTAAAAAGAAAAATATTTATTTTACATGCACTAAAAACATATTGAACTATCTTAGTAAACATAATTTCTGATTAAAATAAATTACTTATATATAAATACTTTTGCTTATAAAGAAAATTTATTAAGAATCAAATTATGTTTTGAACAAAGGAAATTAATAGAAATAATGTTTTAAGTATCAATGTTGGTTTTAAATGTAAGTATCTATCCAAAAAAATTAGGTCTCATAAAACTAAAGTATATATTCATTTTAACAAACACTAAATCTGTGTGAATTTTTGTGTGGAGTGTTGAAATTTATGTGACATTTGTAAGATTCGTAAAATTAAGATAAATAACTCAGTTAAGCAACATTATGGTAACTTAAATCGGTGCCATTAAGACATGAAAAATGAACAACCTTTTAACGTTTATGGTTAGTGAACTCGAAATACTAAGAAAAACTTCATTTCTTTCTTGTCATTGGGCTAATTTTGTATAATGAAGATGGAAACATATAAATGAAATTATGAAACTGTGAACATGTTACTGAAATATTTTTGAAAATAAAGTGCATGGAGAACTATATATGTGATTCCAACACTAAGATAGAAGGGGCCTCCACTTTCCACAACTATCCAGAGAATACCACGTGTGAGCAAAAGTGAAAAGGATGTTTCCAGAAGGTGTGGACAATTCCTCTAGACCTTTCTTCGCTCTTCGCAAACTTCTTCTATTTATATTTTATGCATAACTCTTGCACAAGCAACCATCACTTTACCAACTTTATCCAACATAAATCCCAGCAAGATTCTCGGTGAACACAATCATAGGTTGGTAAATCCCATGTCGTTTTTCCCTTTGCATGTTTATGCTTTCTGGGGTTGTGTTTTTTTGTGAGATGTTCTGGTATGCCAAGTGCTCTTTACTGATTTCTTTTGGGTGGTGAATTCAGAGTGTTTGTGGTTTGATTGGTGTGTGAGAGTTGAAGATGAGCAGATTCGGTGATTCGTTGAACTTGGATTTGGCTACTGCAGTGAACAATCTCCTTCATATTCCTGAAACCATGGAGAAGTTCATTTTTCCTTCTTCTCGTGCCCCTGACCACCATGAGAGCAGAGGGGTTTCTAGCATCATTCCAGTGGACATTTTGGACACTCCGAAGGAATTTATATTCTTCATGGATGTTCCTGGTCTCTCCAAGTCTGAAATTCAGGTACCTACTTACCCACATGATGTCTCGTCCAAAGATTCTTCCTTTCTAGTGTGTGTGTGTAAGTATACATAAGTTGGTGATTGTGTTAAGGTGTGATGTTGTATTGAAATGATTGTGCATTTTGCCTGCAGGTGACAGTTGAAGATGAGAACACGCTTGTAATACGAAGCAATGGGAAGAGGAAACGCCATGACGGAGATGATGAAGGGTGCAAGTATCTTAGGTTGGAGAGGAGAGGGCCTCAGAATTTGCTGAGGAAGTTCCGTTTGCCTGAGAATGCTAATGTGTCTTCAATCACAGCTAAATGTGAAAATGGGGTTCTCACTGTTGTTGTTGGGAAGCACCCTCCTCCAAAACCCAAATCCGTTGAAGTTGCTATTGCCTGAGTTGAGGGAGAAGAGCTCTGGCACCAATCATTGTTTCACTTCTTAATTTAGATTTGTTCTTTGGCTTGTTACCTAAAATTAGGTGCTGTATAAATCGTCTTAATAGTGTTTATGTGCTCTTGAATAGTGCAATGAAATTTGCGTAACGGTGAACCTCTTCAAACACTTCACTACTAGGTGTGTGTATAAACATTTTTATCAAATTTGAAATTGAACTAAATTTATAGCTGGCTGTTGGATAAATTGCCACCAAAGATGATAGATGACAAAACCACATTGTCACCATTTGGATATTTTGTAGAAAATCCACATGACATTTTGCAAACACTAATATTACATTAAAATTAAAATTAGATTCTTGGTTGACTAAATTCTTCATTGCACAAAACTGATAGAATATTAATGCAGGGCCATTAAATTCAACAGCCACAAGCAATACAATTTAGAAGTAAGCAAAACTGATAATAGTACACAAATAACATGGTGAAACTTCATCGCCTGATATGTGGAATTTCTCAAAATGGTTATGAAAATTGTTGATACGTTCCCAAAACTCAATCTGAGCATATGCAGCTGATTACTTTTTTCTTTTCTTTGATTTGTTTGACTTGTTTTTCTTAGGGGAGGGTTTCTTCTCAGTGTGGTCCTCGTCTTCCATTAGATGCTCAAACTCTTCATAACTTGCAAATGGAGACACACCTTTCTTACCACCACTTTTATGTTTTCGTTTTCTTCTGCCAACTTCCTCCCCATCACCATCTGAGCCATCATCAACATCTCCAACCTGAATATCAATGTCCTCATCATCATCATCACTTCCAACATTGTCAAGTGGAGCATCAGCCTCTTCCTCTTCTATATCTGAGGGTATATCCATATCCATATCAATCTCACCATCACTAACATCACCAATCAAGTCCTCATCTTCCTCATCGGCAACTTCATCCAAATCATCATAATCATAGTCACTGTCTGGTCCCATAGATGGATCAGTAGAATCCAACAGATTCTCTATCTCTTCATTATCACTCTCATCCCCACCATCAACCTCACCATCATCAACATCAAACAAGTCCTCGGCTGCCTCCTCGTCAGCCGACTTCTTTTTCTTTTTCTTCGATTTAGCAGCGGAGCTCATTTTGTTTGTGTAGAACTTATGGAAGACAAGATCCTCTGGGGGCACATCTGCCTCGGCTAGTGAAAGAATTTCTGCCCCAATCAATTGGTTGTTAACATCCATCTGCAAAATAAAGAAACACATTAACAAGCTGAGTCAGAAGGCTAGATAAGAGAATGGGACGTTATGAGATTGAAAGTCTACACTTTTACCTGCTTTGCAGGTTCAATCTGAGAACCACCATGCCATGTGCTTTGTTTGGGTTTCTTCTCCATGAATTTGTCTAGGAAAGCTGTCATGGAGAGATCATTTAATGGATTTCCATTATACACAATATTGGCACCAGATAGAAGAGTTCTGGCCATCGTAGAAACTGAAGGGTGTGCATGTGAAGCAAGCACCATTAACTCCCACCAACTTACACGGTCTGCATTGCTGTTGGATGGAGAAAATATGTAACTTACGATGTATTAAGAAAAAAAAACGTCACAAAGAAAAATCTGACTCTACTAAAGTGAGAAAATGAGCTTTAGTGATAAAATACAAATACATACATAACAATCTCTAAAGATGCCTTTTTCAATAGGCAGTTCTAAGTAGATTTTATCTTTCAAAATAAATATCACCCTCGTGGTGTTGTTTCATTGCCAGAGAGAATATGTTCCACATGAAATTGTATTCAGCAAACAATAGCAAAAAATTTTTGTATATATAATATCTGAAATGATGACTAGTGTGGTAGCAAATCAAATAATTACCAGTACGAAGGCTCTCTGTGCCGTGGATCGTAGCCTCCGGGAAGCGAAGACTTCTCAGCAGATAATTGTGACTGCTGACTGTCATTATTAGATACAGATTTTGATTTTTTTGATTTCTTATGAACAGTTTCATTCTTTGCAAGCAAAAATCCCGCCTCCTCCGAACCATCATCAGAATCATCATCTTCAGAAGCTGCAGGAAGATCATCTTCACTCTCTGAAGAACTGGTGTCACAATTGGGGTCCTCATCATTCTTTGCAACTGCAGCATCATCCTTTTGTTTATTTGATACAGAGCTGGGTTCATTATCCGGTTCTATAACATCTTCAAAGTGTTCAAGCTCCTCATCCACAGACTCGTTCTGCAACACCATATTCCTACAAGACAAGCCAAGAGAAGACGGTTTATTTTTTCTGGTCAAATGTGCGGTTGGCCAATTCGGTCACAAAATTCTCAGTGCAGACTAACAGTTATGTTCTATGACTAGAGGAAATATATGTTTTTCACACTAACATAAAATTAGTAGTGAGAATAGCAATGTCAGAAAAAAGCAATTACCATAAAGGTGGTCTGGCTTTAAGAAGTTCAGAAAGAAGGAAAAGGCATGCACAGGCATATTGTGGAGGCTGCTGAAGTGCAACCTGAACAGAAAAAAGTTAAGTAGCATATATAAAAAGAAAAACGTAGAGAAAGTGCAGTTTAATAATCACCTGCGATAGACGTTTAGAAAATGCAGCTACACGCTTTAAATTAACATCCCTTTTCATTGCTCGGAGAAGAAGTGCAATAAACATTTCTGCCTGAGGACAAACACATTAGAAAATTATACAGATGATCGGTATAAGCACCTCCATACGTCCATATTTTTCTCAAAAAGAAAATGTGAAAAAAGTTTCCTTGCCTTGGATGTATACATGGCAGCCGGAAGCAGAAGTTTGGAATACAAAGCACGGTAAAACCGATCACTGGCTATCTGATTTTTGGATGAAATTTTATCAAGAAGCATGAGTGCTTGAACTCCTACATTAAAATTCTTTGAATGAACCTGCAAGTTTGCAGAACCTTAAGATATCTACGAAACAAAATCAGGTAATGACAAAAACAAATACAGTCCATCTGAAACATACTGCATAGAGCTTTTATTTGCTAACAAATTAGTATTTACCAACTGGAAAAGTACTGGAGTTTGAACATCAACAATGTCATCAGCTTCATTACTTGAGACAAAAGGAAATGCTCGATTCACGCCCTATGACAATACAAAATAAGCCCAGATTACAACTGAATTTAAGATGATAAAAAGGTTCACAATCATTAACCAATATTATTATCATATTTACAGTTAGGAGAACTGATAAAAGCCGAGAGTCCAATTCCACATGTGATTCTGATAACTCTTTTGACTTGTCCTCTTTAGCATTTCCCTTGCGGCTTTTATCAAGCTTCTGGTTGCTGATTGCGCCAGTAATTAAAACCTGAAGATGTCCATTTGTAAATATTTTTCCCGTTTAACTATCTTTTAACTTATGCGAACAAACCACGCATTGTTATAATATTTCAGATCAAGATAAGCTTAAGGAAGGAAAAAACCTATACCTTAAACAATGCAAAGTATACATCTATAAGACGTTTTGCCACTTTAGGTCCATCTCCTTTATTTGTTAGGCGGATTTGGCTCAAGAAATTAATCTACAAAAGTAGAAAAGCAGCCAATAGATGTTTAAGGGGACTTTGACAAAACTTAAAGTTTAATTTCAGAAAGTAATCTCAAATTGAAGGGCCATTCCCGTAACCACAGAAAAGTGATTTCAAACAGATATATTATTGGATACACGATATTTTTATTGATCATGTAACAGCAAAGGGTTAAAAAAAGCAGTGCCTTTTATTTTGCAGTGAATGATGTAAGAAAAGGTGAGGATAAAACTGTAGTACATACAGCATGGTACTGTGATCTTGGTCCTAAATGAGGCCGGAAAAGAAAAGAATCCACCTCGTCAATTACCACAGCCTGTATAGAAAAATTAACAAGAAATCAGTAGCTAAAACAAATTAAAAGGTAAAACGGAGTCTAAAGTCAAGAATATGTAGCATTGCCAAATACCATGGAACCCCAAAATGGAAATAGTCAATATGCACTTAAAAGGAAAATGAGATAAGAGAAATCATAGCAGGCATGAGAACTTTTCAGCTTGCGATGTTCCTTCAAGCATATATCTAACTATCAATTACTTAGCAACATTAATAAACTCCAACTAGTGGCTAAAACTCTAAATATTGGCTCAAAAATCAATTATAGATACTCCCAAAACTAAAGTAAAAGGTTGAAACAATAGAGAGGTTGTTATAAACGTTCACACCTTCATGTTTGGGTGGTCAGACAAAAGGTTGGACAAATGAAAGTCAGCATTCGATGCTGCTTTATTATCTGGATCCCCAAGCTGAAGAAGAGAAAGAAGCCACATAAAATAAAACATCTTAGTAACAGGTTGTAGTAGTTCTATAACCAACTATTGTAACTTGACCGCATGAAGATGAAACACAATAAATGCAGACCGGATATTACTGTTAACTCACTTTATTAACAAGTGCAGAAAGTAGTTTGCGTTCTTGCTCTGACTTCCGACTCAGTAGCACATATATAGCCTGCAAGCAGCAAATAAACCCACCTGATAATTATTAATTAATATTAACAACAATATATTCAATACATCTGAGAACAATATATTAATATTGAATATTTAATACATTCAATATTAATATTAAGCTTCTGACCATCTCATAAGCCTTTTTAGCTTATTTCAATAAGATTCATGCAAAAACTTATTAAAATAAACATTTTAGCATATTCCATTAAGCTTCATGCTTTAACTTATGAAATAGTGCTTTGATTAAGTTGTTTAATCAAAGACACCCCCAAATATCAAAACATATTTTCACACAAACCTAAATTACAAAACTATTCTTAAAAAACATAAAAAAAAGAGACAATTATCGATTAATCGCAGGTTGATTATGCATGAGAACTTTCAAGTACCCACCAGTAGTTGAGACAATTTTTTCAGTTTACTAAGTTGATAATAGTAGCAAACTTTTGCTATAGAAATATCGAGTCACTTTTTATCTTGAAGGGGAATGAATGGGAACCAAAAAATAAAAGAAGGAACAAAGTACAAACAGAAAACCAACCTTCAATGCCTTGGATTTTAGAGCAGGTAGCATGTCACGTGATGCTTCTTCAAGTGCACCAACAAATCGTTCATATCTGAGCAATCAAAAGCTATTCAGTGCATCACTAACAAAAGAGCTTGAGTGTACAGTAAAATGCACTGTCATTGATGAGTAGATGAGTAAGTCTAAGTCATTCTCCTATTCTTCCAAGGCAATATCATGACTCCTCAAGCAAAATACCAATTAATGTGACTGAATGCTCATTAGAATTCAACTATTCTTATAACAATGGAACACATAATTAAAATGTACAGAAAGCATCCAAAATTTACACAACAAAACACACTATTGGAATAGAATTACTTTAGAAATCTGTAACAAAGTCAAATCATAGAAATTGATTTAAGATGAAAATGTGAAAATGAAGAGTGTTATCACACATACCTTTGCTTCAAACACTCCTCCCAATACCAGAAAAGGAGAAGAGAGTAACCATCTTTAGTTTCAGGAAGATGCTTTAGGGGTCGCTGTATCAAGGTCTTCAATTTACGATCTGGTAATAAGCTGCAAGAAAAATAGAAAAAAGATAATGTAGCAGATCAAAGCACTGAAAGTCTGAAGCATCATGTGATATAATGCTATGCAAAAAATAGTCAGTTGAATGAATATATTCGAAGTTGCAAAGCACAAAAGTACATGCATGTAATATTAGAATAACGGGCCTGTTGCGAGAGAAACATGAGATATGAGCAAAGGAGAAAGACTAAAATATATTATTATCTTTCAAATTTGACAACATTCTACAACTTTAGTCCCTCCAGAGATATAATCCCATTCTCTTACGAATTTTTTGAAAAGCTCTATGAATTATATTTTTATGATAATATATAATTTTCAGAATGGAGAGGAGACTAGTGAAAGAGGGAGTGGGGAAATGCAAACCTTGCAATGAATAATTCTTGCAGTGCTTCAAAACCTGTCAACGCATGGCGCTTTCCAACTTTGGACGTCACCATTCCTAGATTAAACAACAAACACTGTCAATAGCTCGAGCCTAATCCAAAGCACACATGACGAATATAAAAATCATCCATTAAGCAAAATATAACACACATCAGAAGAATCATAGACCTAAACCAATAAATATTCACCCCACCAGACCCGTGTAAGAACCTCGATGGTTTCAACGACAACACTCATTACTTACTTTCCAACTCTCCTACTTCTACTTCACAATTCCACAAACACTTGAAGGAAAAAAAACCCATGTAAGAACTTGCATGATAGCTCAAACCAACTATGAATAAGAACTCACTAATCACAAAATCCAATTAACGATACTGAAAACAGGAAAGAAAATTCAAAATTGGATTATCCCCCACCAGAATTTGTTCTTAACTTACCCAAAAGAGCATCAAGAGAACGCAAATTTGCAATTGGATTATCTCCCACTAGCACAGCAAAAGCAGAGACTTTATCAGCAGCAGTCCCGGACCTCTGTGTTGAAACCAACATCTTAATATCTCCACTTTTTCCCCTTGATAATTCATAATCATTAGCATACTGTGCCATCAACCTCTCCCCCAACTCCCTCTTCTTCTCCACGAACCCTTTCCACTCTTCCACATCCCTTAATTCCACCCTCTTCCCTTCCCCAATCACCTTCCCTTCCAACTCCGCCATGTCCTCAAACCACACTCCCAAACCACTTGCCTTCATCAAAGGAAGCTTTGGCAAATTCCTGAACTTGTTGAACCCCTTTTCCTTACTGGAACCATTCTCCAGTGACAGAACTGGGGGTTTCGGTTTCGGTTCGGGTTTGGGGTTGCCCTTCTCGTGGGGTCCATTGTTTTTGCTCAAAGTTTTGTTCTTTGGCTTCTGGGTGCTTTGGGGTGTGGCTTTTTCAGGTTGTGGCTGTTGCTTCTTTGGGGGCTTGTTTGGCTTGGTTTTGCGGAAATCGACATCGTTGAAACCGGAATTGGAGTGTGAGGTGGATAACCCAAGCGAGGAAGCGAAGGAGGCAACGTCGGATTTGAGGGTGTCAACGTCCTCTGGTTTGTTTGACTTGCTGGACTTCAATTTCACCATTGTTGCATATAGAATGAAGGAAGAACCACTTCACAGTTTCACAGAACGAAATAGAATTTGGTAGGGTTTAAGAAACAGTTGGGCCTGAGTTGCATAAAATACAACTTTTAAGCCCAAAATACTTTCTATGAATTCTACTTCCTACTCACCTTTCCAATGTTTGATTTGGCATTCCTGAGAGAGGAATTACTAATTTACATTAAAAGGCTTTCCACTTGATATTTGCTTTCTACACTTAACTAAGTTTTAATATATTAATAACATTTTTATTATAATATTTATTTATTAAATGTTTTTTCTTTTCAATCTTAAGTGCAATTGAATCATTATGAGTTTTTTCAGATCAGTGCAATAAAAAAAAAGTTATTAAGGTTTTTCTTTTATCTCTCCTATATGTATATTTTAAATGATATAATAAACTTTTTTTAGCAATTGCTTCCTACCCAATAAATGAAAACAATTACTCCCTCTACAATACAATTTTTTTCTTTTCTAATTAATTGTATATTAATTGTGTTACATATTTTAAGATATTCTTTTAATAAATAAAATAATAAAGATCTTAAATTTGAATTATGCTTATATCAACATTAATTTTGTTATCACAAAATTAAATATTTTAAAAAAATATATTTAACTAAATTTTTAAAATTAATTATATTACTGTTTCATCTTAAATTATAAACATCTTAATAGTAAAATATTTTATTTTAAAATACTAATGAAAAATAAAATAATTATTAAAAAAATAAAAATATATCATATTTTTTAAAACATAACAGTATACATGACAGACAAATATGTTTATTATGTTTATGCTTTAAAACGTAAAACATATATGTGATAGATATGTTTATGCAGCGAGAAAAAAAATATTTAATACATAAAATTTAAATAAAAATATTGTTGGTATATTAAAATTTATTTAATATAAGAAGTAATTTGTATTGTGCAGAGAAGCAACTATCTTACATAATTAAAATTATTTTGAATTTAAAATGGGAATGTGATTTTAGAATGGAAAACAACATAAATATATGTGGGACAATTTCTTTTATTTGCATCCTTTTATTAGTCTACAAAAAACAATTTTACGTTTCATAAAATAAATTTAATAAAAGATTTAATACTTTAATATGTTTTTATATATTTATTTTAATATACAGTTTTCGATCAGTATTAAATAAACTAACAATTTTATTTTTTTTTAAAACTTAAAGTACAATTAGGAATACTTTTACTTATAAGTTTATTATATGTATCATAATTTCCGCAAAAGACTTTCTAACATAATTGTCAAATATAATCTAAATAATTATAACAAAAAATATTTGATTATTTAAAGTATAATTAGATTTATAATAAATATTTCGTACAATTGTATACTGTTATTCATAATATATTCCATATTTATATTTTAATTTATATAAATAGATTTAAATATTTTAAATTTGTTTTTAGTAAAATATGTAATTATAATTATGAAAAAATAGCTATATAGTATAAAAGATGATATAAAAAAGAAAATCATCTTTAAAAAGTAAATATTACTTACTGAAAAATATATACATTTATATAGTTTTCCCGACTTTGTAACAAAAATAATTTTACTGCCAAATATGATTTAAATATTTATGACAAAAGAAATATTTACATATATAAATCATATCACTAATATTATCAATAGTAATTAATTTAATGAAAAATACTAATTATAAAGTGCTTCTATGTGATTACAATATTATAGAAACGTTAGCTTTCACCATTTTCATCTCCATTTATATACTAATTTCAGCGTCTACATTTACCAAACAAACATAGACAGTTATGAGGCGAAAAAAAATCTCAAAAACAGTTTTTTTATAGGGCTTGCTCATAGGTGGTTTATTGGGCCTTGACGGCTTTTTCCTGTACCTCCAAACCTTCTTGATGCACCCCTAAAAAATTTTAAAATTTAAAAGTTACCCTTTATACAATGACTGACATAGTCTTAAGGTTTTTGAAGTAATAGAACATTGGAATGGAGGTGGAGGAACTGTGCAGAAACGTGAAGGGTGGAGGTGATGGTGAGGTGAGTGCGTGATTGGTTGCGTTCTGCGGTGGTGGTCGTTGTTGGTGGCGACAAACAACTGCAAGTGTGGCGGAGCAATAGTGGCGCAGCGTCATGCAGGGTAAGCTGGGTGGGAACGGATTGAGTTACTGAACAGGATGTTTTGTAATGTATTTTTTGGAAGTGTGTACATATTACGGAGCCAATCATTCCGTAACATGTTGAGCAAGTTTCGGAACAAGGTGTTCCGTAATATATTTCCCTTGGTGTGACATTGTTGCAGGACAGAGTGTTTCATAACTCATTATGGTATTAATTGTACTGTTGCCGAGCAGACTGTTTCGTAATACAGTTTTTGAGTTATAAAATACTGTGTTTAGCAATACAGTTTGAGTTTTTAAACCACCTATTCCGCAACTCATTTTATATATTCACTTTCAAATCACAAACTTCTAAAATACTCCCAAATATTCTACAAATCCAAAAAATACATTATACATACCTCAAATAATCCTCAAATACGTTGTTTTTTAAGATTTATGAAATAAAAATAGCCACAAAAATAGAACCGAGCTTGGAGGTGGAGCTGCATAGCAAAAATGGAGACAGTGTCATGGAGGAGGTATGTGGATTTTAGAATTATATTTTAGTCTTCAGAGTAAAAATTTAAGGATAATATCGTCCAAAACAAAAAATTTGGGTGCGTCCCAAAAAGTGCTTGGAGGTACAGGAAGAAACAGTCTCGGCCTTGTAGTTGACTGATCTATAGCCTAAGAGAAAAGCCCATGAGCAAAACCCATTAGGGTTTTCTGCGGTATATTAGAAACGCAAGTTCGCAGGTTCTACTTCTGAAGTCCCTCGCTGCACTCACTGAAACACCTAGGGTTTTCGAGCTCGTTGTTTCGGAGTTTGCGACGCACGAACGCAACCATGGCCGCCACCACCAACGCCGCCGCTGCCCCGCCGCGCCAGCTATCCCAGAAGGAAGCCGACATCCAGATGATGTTGGCCGCCGACGTCCATCTCGGCACCAAGAACTGCGACTTCCAAATGGAGCGCTACATCTTCAAGCGCCGCAACGACGGTAACTAACTTTTTTTCTTTTTTTCTATCTTGCACGTTACACAATACACAATTGCGTTGTGTTCAAATTTATGTAGAATTTTGAATCTGCAATAGCTGCATTAAGAGAATAGGCTTTTGATTTGTTCCGGTGTGGATTTGGAATTAGGTATTTATATTATCAACCTTGGAAAGACATGGGAGAAGCTTCAGCTTGCTGCTAGGGTTATTGTTGCAATTGAGAACCCTCAGGATATCATTGTGCAATCTGCGAGGCCTTATGGTCAGAGAGCGGTGCTCAAGTTTGCTCAGTACACCGGTGCTCACGCCATTGCCGGAAGGCACACTCCTGGTACCTTTACCAATCAGCTCCAAACCTCATTCAGCGAGCCTCGCCTCCTTATCCTCACAGATCCAAGAACAGATCATCAGGTTCATATTCAACTTAAACAGTTATATGGGAAATGCATGTTTGACTTTAGCGTCATTTGATTTGATAGTTAATCTAATTTATCTTGTGTTTCCTTAAGAATTAGATTAGCGATTTGTGATTCATGTTGGTGATTTCCCCTTGCGGGATGAGGATTTGTTGGTTTTGTGTTGTGTTGTGTTGTAATTTTAATATGTATGGGTTTGTGTGCAGCCCATTAAGGAAGCTGCTCTTGGAAACATTCCAACCATTGCTTTCTGTGACACTGACTCCCCTATGAGGTATGTGGACATTGGCATTCCTGCCAACAACAAGGGCAAACACAGCATTGGCTGTCTCTTCTGGCTTCTTGCCAGGATGGTGTTGCAAATGAGGGGTACCATTCGCCCTGGCCTCAAATGGGATGTCATGGTAAATATTTTCTCGGTTGCCTTTCCTTATTTGGAGTGTTAATTGAATTGTAGAGTTTAATTTGGGGAGAGCCAGAATGTTGGGAAGATATTGATGAAGTGTGCCTTAATTTTTTCTTTGATGCAGGTGGACTTGTTTTTCTATAGAGAACCAGAAGAGGCTAAGCAACAAGAGGAGGAGGAAGCTCCCGCTGCTGATTATGCCATTACTGACTACAATCCTGGTGGTATTGCTGCTGATGGCCAGTGGCCGGGTACCATTGATCAATCATGGACAGATGCAGTTCCACAACCTATTCCAGCTGTACCTGGTGTCAACTGGGGAGCACCCGCCACAGAAGCACCTGGTATGTGATTAATTTTATTTTACAAACAGTAGTCTAAACTGAGTTCTTTCACATATTCTATTGTTTTATGTATATTGTCATCTTTCATGTCTTCTGATGTTTGGTTGTGTTACTTTATTTTTGAATATTTATTCTTTTTGGTTGTATTTTCTCTAAAGCTTGTGACAAATGATGCAAAATGCGTGTCCACTATGTTAATATGTAATTTTTGGAACTATGCATCCATTTTTTGTTCTAATTTTTTTGCTTAATAATTGCAGTTGCAGGAGATTGGGGCGAGGCTGTTCCACCTCCACAACAAATCCCTCTTCCTCCTACCGGAGTTGAGTCTGTCCCACCATCTGGCTGGGATTAAACTATTGTTTTTTGATGCTATGATTTTGCCCCGTCCTGCAATTTAGTTTACTTTCGTCTTTCGTTTAAGTAAAATATGGATCAGTCTTTTTTTGTAGCAAAGGAACTTGTTTTTTAGTTTGTTATGAGTGGCAAAAAATATTATCATTAACATGGTATATTTGGTAAGATTTTAATTTTTTTTTTTTATGAAAACATGGTTCATGAATGTTTGGTAATATGATATTTTTGCAACTTAATTTATTCAGTATACACTGAGTACTTCGAATGGTTCGTGATTGTGAACCTGCGACTTGACATCCTATATGGAGCATCTCATCGAAATCCAAATTAGCAAAGAAAATGCATTTTTTCTTAATTTAGTAAAACCCTTTCTGGTTATTGCCTTTTTTACGATATTTGCCTTTGCATTTCGTCTTCCTCTACGTTGTATTTCCTGCATGCTTAATGTAATAGCTACTATTAATATAGAAGCGTGTGGATAAGAGAATGGGATACTGAATCATCATATCCCGTAAACCAATACTGCAAATAAATGGTCACTACCTAGATAAAGATTGCAAGATTAAATGTAAAATGTCATAACTTCACAGTACTGATACTACTAAACAAATTTGTTCAGCCTCCAAGTATGTGAATCCTATTGGCTTTTGTAATCTAAGCACATCGGAGATCGAGTGTGTTTGCTTATAAGATGTAGTTAGGTTATTTGTTGTCTCAATTTAACTAGTATTATTTATTTCTTAAAAGTTTATATCTTTTTCAACGGACTTTTATAGTACACCTTTCTATGTTTTCCACCCTTAAGATAAAATGCAATTAAACTTAAGGGCAAAATTTATGAGTAAATGACAGGACTAGCATGCTATTAAATTTAAGGACGAAGAAATAATGATGCAATTTAGCATTGGTCCTAGATCACAAGTCAGCGAGGAAGAAAGCAGGGTTAAGTTTTACAATGAATTGGAGCAGGATTATTTTCTCATCACAATGACTTTAAAATACATAAGTATAAATATCTCGTATCTTCTCAGTGAAAATAATTATCTTTAAAATACATCAAATTTTATATCGTAAATAATTATCATATATTCTTATCTATATATATTTCAACTCGACTCATTATATTCTACATACTACATAATTTACATTTTATAGTTAAATTTCTGCATCTTATTTATATATTTGATCACATAATAATTCATACACTCAGATCAAATTTATTATTCAAAATCATATATTTCAACTTAAAATAAATTTCAACAAATTTCAATTCACCAATTATCACAATAATATTCAATTATAGTAATATTATTCAATTATAATAGATTGATAATATAACAATTTAATTAAAAATAAACTATTTTGCATTTAGAAACATTTAAAAGTATGTTATTTCAACTAGTAATGCTCAACGAATAAATCTCTTAAGTTTTAAATAGATAAATTTTATTCAAGAAACAACATGATTATTCAAGCACTAAACCTTATTTATGCGAATTATATTGTGCTAAATTGATCTATGTTCAACTTCATTTCTCTACATAGAATTAAGTAATCAACTTTAACCATTTGACCCAATTGCAAATTTCTTTATTTTAACAAATATACAATATATCCATCCAATTTTAATATAATTGATACTCTTTCCTCTCTTTGATGATAAGACATTTTTAATTAATTTATACTTATTAAGAAAGTTGATTAATCTAGTTGATGAAATTATATTAGTTAATAAGTTTTTATTGTTTTTTTCAAAATTATCGTAACAATTGTCTAGACTTATGATTTATTATTTGCACTTATTTAATTGATGTGTGATACTTATATTTTTTTTCGAATATGCATAAGAGATAGAATGAATTTATCTTTAATTATAAAGTAATAAAGGGTAAGGCGAGAAAAAGTAGTTAATATAAGAGACAATGTGGCAAGAGTATTAGAAAAAGAGAAAAAAATAATAATAAAGTTTTATACTTCAATTTGAGTTTATTTAACTTTTAGAAAATGAAAAATTATTTAAGTTTAGAAGAAGACTGAATGATTTAAATTAAAAAAAAATGTTCAAAGCAACGTTACTCAAATTGAATCAAATTCATCATTTATCTTCATATCTCATAATAAATTGCTTGCAACATGGGAGTATAACAATAAAAGTCCTCCCTGAATTATGTTTGAATTGATAAAAGAAAAGATAAACAAAAATCATATTAAATTTTGCTGCTTAAATTATTTTAAATTAAAATATATCGAAAATCTTTTCCACTATACATTTCGTTCCTTTTCTTATATTTAATTTTAAACGTTTTAAAGTTTCGAAAATTAGTTTATCAGCTATAATTTCTTTCATTTAATCCTTCGTACTTTCTTAGTATTTCATCTAGCCATTACCATTAATCATAATTAGCCACAAATAAATATGAACAATATTATTTAATATAGTTAAAGTAATAGGAGGTACTTTAAATAAAGATAATTACACTATAATCCAAGTCATCAATATTTTTTTAATATATCAGAACCACTAATTTGTATATTATTTTTTTAACAAAATATAATTTAAAGACAACTAAATATAATTCTTATTTTACATTACATAATAATTATATGTATTTTATCATTTTATTGGTAAAATAAAGGATTGATAATATATTTATTACATTGTGAACATACTTTTTATATTAATACAAAATATAACATTTTTCGTTCAAAATTATAATTATAATATCAAAAGTAATATATTAAGATTAAATCGTGTAAGTCTAGTTAAGTTGTAAATATTTTTGGAGAAAAACAATTATTGAAAATAATAAAAAAAATAACATGTAATAATATATTAAGAATTGCAATTTCAAGAATTACAATACCTTAAATATAATCATAAATATATTATTAAATCAAGTTATACATACAAGTAATCTAATTATTTGAATTCAAAATATTTTTGTTACCTTATTTATTTTAATTTGGTAAGGGTAAGGATAAAATTACTACGAAAATATCACATCTAAAAATAACATTTTTTTTTAAGAAAACTAAACAAAAAGAGTGATGATTTCGTAGATTTAAGATATATTTAATATTTCATAAAATTATATTACATTATGTTTCTAATTGAAATTGAGAAAATATTTTTCTAATAATAAAACAAAGAAGCCCTGTGGCTTAGAGGCAGCAAGAAAGAGAAATAAAAGTTGGCATTTGTTTTATTGCACCAAGTGAAAAAAAAAAAAACAATTCTAGCACAATATTTTCAACTTTTTCGTCTTTATTTGATTAGATAACCAAAAGTGAGGAGTGAAAAAATATATATATAATCTGTTATAACTTTTTAAATAATATTTATCATATAGTCGATGTTAAAAATATAATCAAATATGATAATTCCTCAAAATTTTCTCATTATAGGCACTTTTCCACACTTTTTGATCAGATACAAACAATGTTGATGCAGACCTTTCTGCACTTTTCTCCTCAGTGCCTCTTTCCATCATTTGAAAGAATGGACGCGTGAAAGAAATTTTTTTAGCAAAATACTTTTTTGTGATATTTAAAAATAGCACCTTAAATTTTACTTTAAAAAAATCCAGAAAAGCTATTTAAAAGCCAAAGGAAATAGCAACTCAAACATCCCAAGGAACCAAAAATGTTGTCTGCATCTGATTTATTGGAGAGTTATAACCTGAGAAGCAGCTATGCATTTTTTTTGGTTTTTTGCTTTAAATTATGTACAGGGTTGATGATGATAATAATGATGTTGTTGTTGTAAAGTTTGGGGAGGAAGAAAAATGAATTACCTATTGACATCTACCATTACCTCCCAAATGGATGCTATTGAAGGAAAACTATAATGAGTAACTCAAATGTTGTTGCCCTTGAACAAAACTCAGCTTCTCAGCTGCTGCCACTGCTATTTGTTTGCTTTTGGATCATAACCTTACCATTTTATTTATCTACACCATGTCAGAGCCCCCCACATCCTTCGGATGGGATGATAAAAGTCAACACCACTATATTCTCTCAAACAAAATGCATCACCCCTTCATTCACCCAAAGTTCAAACCTTTCACTGTACTTCCTATCTTTGTTCAGTTCCTCTCCACTCTGCCTTGCCTGAAATACATTGAATGCAAATTTTAGCTACCACATGGTCCATACAGGAGAAGAATGTACTAAATATCATTGAAAAATGTCTTTAACACCAACATTGACATGTGTTGTTGCCAGAATTTTGCATGACAATGTGTGGTTGGATGATAGGATAAATTGGTTTTACACCAACATAGGACATTTATCAAAATTGAGTTTAGGAAAATGAATGTAGATTAACTAGCAATTTGATTCAGAAAAATTTTAATGCTGAAGATGGGAGAGATTTGTGGACGAAGACTGAGGTTCACAGTTGCTGAAACTAGGCTCCCAATACTTATAAATATCATGCTAATGTATTTGCAGTGTCAAGTTGATGTTCTAAGTTCTAACCACAAATTCACAAGTAACTGTGTAGTTGACAATAATTCATAGGTCTTGAGAGAATTACAAAATGGCCCTATTGTTGCTTAAGGCTTAAGTTATCTTCCTTTTTTTCTTCTTAGAAAATTGTTGGTCAATCATATTATGTCCTCAGAGGAAGCAATGTTATTCTGTAATGGTTCTGCAAACTAACATATACTGACCTTAAGGCTGGATCCAGATTCACTAGCAGATGTCTCAGTAGTTATCAGTTCATTTGCGATATTCTCCGAGGAGATGCTGGTAGACCTGTAACATCAACAATTTTGGCATTAGTCAACAACAAAAGATTGAAAATTGCAGCAGATTAATCCCTAACTCAAGAACTAGCTTTTTACTCCAAAATATTGATATTACTTAAATTTCTAGACTGTTTTATTCGAATATACCATAATCTAGAAACCTTAAGCAAAAAGTACTGAAAAGAAAAAGATAAAAACATGTTACTTCCCCATTGACTTTCAACAACAACAACAAGGTCATATGCCACTAGGTGAGCACTGAGTCTGAGACTCCATTAAGGACTTTGCACATGGTGCAAGTATTGCTCACTCTAAGAGAAAACAACTAAAAATGAAATCCAAGCTCTCCTAATTTTACTTGAGGATTCAGTTCGGTACAAAACACAAGACTAACATTTTAATTCAATCTAAAAAATCACAAGGTAAAATCCTCTCACTAACATGCTAAATGAAAGAGGTGAGTGAAGGTTTCCAGATATACCACCAGCTAGACACTTCAACATTTGCTAAGCTGGTTAAAATGCTTTCCCTCCCTCTTAATTATCTCCCCAAAGTCAAAATCTTGCTGCCCATAAATCATAATTGCACAATATCTGGGCATTGCATAAAGAAAAGGATGGCACAATTCCATCACTCTCTCATCAAATTTTTAATTCATAGATGAACCTCACAAATTAAATGAAATATACAATTCTGTGATAAAAGCACTCTTCTCACTCACTCCTCCCTTTTAACATGTGCTTCTCTCTACCTTTGGTCAAAGATTCAAGGAAAGGATAACACAATGGTGAAGAAAGACCATAGTTTAAAATCAATGTGTCGAAGTAAAAATGGCATGGGTATATGATTACTAATCAATGTTTTAGAATTACCTCTCAAGTAATTCCTCTTCACAAGAATTTGCAGAAGAGGAAATCCAGTCCACATCAAGGAAATTGGAGCAGTCACATGCATCTCCATGTTCGCCGAAACAAATATGACCACTCTCACAATTTTGATCCTTGAGCATTCCTCCATATATCTGCCTGTATGATTTGAAAAAAAAAATGTCAAAGATTAGGATTGATTGATAGTAATCATATCAGGTCAAACAATGGGTCATATAACACAAAAGGAATAGGTTACTAAGGTGAATGTAACAAACAAAACAATGAAAATAATCAGTTATTAGGGGTTAACAATTCTCAAAGAAGCACCTAGTAATAGTATTTACAAAAAAAATATGGCAGCAGCTTATTAATTTACACTTCTTTAAAAATTGCTTTTAACAAACTGAGTAGAAAAAATCTACCACCTAGCAAAGAAAGATGCTAACCCAAGTTAAACAAGTTTCATTCCCCGTGATGAAATCCTAGTCCTTCCAAATTGGGAAACTTTAAAATATTTAAAACGCTCGAAATTATAGGGATTTAGACGACACTGGAATACTTTCTCATTTATACTAATGTGATACAATATACAAAGCACTAATTCCTATTTATAGCATAATATTTCTCTAATAAGGGACAAATCATTATACATAACGAAACTTGAAAACCACACCTAAGAGAAGATCTAAAAATAAGATATTCTATAAAACAAATAAAAATAAAATTGTGTCTATAGATTGTAAAGTAATAATGAATCTGCACAATAATCTTTCATTTCCCGTCCCACACTTAAAATATAATAAAAAAATCCAGACAGTGGTGAGGTTTGCATGAAATACTAAAGGAAATACTTTTAAACAAGAGATTGTGTGGGCCTAATCCACCCTCCTTTACAGGCCGTGGTGCCCTACAAAGCATGTACCAATTGACTGCATGGTTCCTCCTACTCACGACCCACATAGTTTATCATATAATTGAGTAGAGTGAATGCAATTCAAATAAGAAACCTAGCTGTCTAACTCTCAGGATGTGTTATTGTCAAATTTTCAGCTGTCATTTCAGATAAGTTACATCACAAGCCTTAATTTAGTAAGCAACGTGCCAACTTAGCATACCTGCAATGACAAGCATCGCTTCCACAAGTAAAGATATCCGGGGTAGACCCCGAAAGGAAACGCTTATCAGGTTTTTCAGATGAATTCTGACAATTTGTATCATTCAAGTTCCTAATTGTAGGGTCACTTTCAGTAAGAATGTTACCATCTGATAGAGATCTCGTAATACTTGACCTGCCAAAATAAAGGCAAAGCCTTGTCAATCTTCTGGCAATGAAACACTTAATTAAAGACAATATCATTTAATAAAATCCACAAGGAACAAATAACTTATACTCATTTGCTTTCATCCTCAAAAGACAAGAGTAAATATGAGATTACACTTTGCCTATATAATATTGCCATTACATAGATCGTAAGTCAAAGCAAACACCAACTCAACTTCATGAACAAGACCATCTAAACAAGTATTGAGCAATTTTAGTAGCAATTCGGTTTTCCAAGCTGAACCTATGAGGAAAAGAAGCAACTACTAACACTATACAGTACTCTTAAGTAGAGAGTGAGGTAAAAAATAAAAAAAGCCTTTCAGTACCAAGTATCAACACTACCTCAAACTACTTACACTGATTTAGAAAAAAGGCATTCTCTTACTCAAATCATCAATATCTATCTATGTGCTTGACCAATATTTTCAGCTTGAGAATTACACTCAGTTAAAGACAGATCTAAATAGAAAAATTTAACTGAAATTTGAAAAAATATCACAAGATCATTTACACGAATTAAATTCTTGAAAATTAAAAGAAAAATCAATGCTTCATTAAATGAAAAGGACAAAAAGTAGTGCAACTCAATAATCCACTGTTACCTAATGCTGCCATCTGTTAAATAAAGGCCATGTCTCTTGACAGTGTAATACTGATCTGAATCTAGCTCCCACAGTGCTGGTTTTCCCTGTTGTGGCTGAAAATGCCCCAAGAATCTGACCCAAACAACATCAAAAACAACAGTAGCTATATCATTCTAATACAATCCACTTATAAACATTAATTGTGTTTGCTATAATCATATTACACATGGAAACAATTATGCAAAATCCAATCACAAACAGGCCAATTTCACTTACAAGTTAATTGCTTTTTGCTTATCACCATCTAGATATGTGTTGTTGTAATAACGCTGTAGAGTTCGAATAAACTCCTGGGACTGTGTTGCTGCCTTCCATTGACCTCTTCTCTCAGAAAATATCTAAATAGCATACCAATTGCAAAATAAAGGATTGAGCACAAATCACTAATCAAAAAAATTTCCATACAAGGAAAAGATAACAGGAGGGAAATTTAGATCTCCCTTTCAAAACTTTGGGAAAATTATGATCGCCTCTCTATTGAAAATTAATCATTAAGGTTAAATATCACTGGATAATTGAGCTATTTCAGAACTTTTAAATAAAATTTTTAGGTCCTTTAAACAACTGTAATTCAGTATTTAGAATAGAGTTTTGCCAAGTTTATAAAATACTCTTGATCTCAGTCATGAGTTTCAAAAGTATAGGGAGGGAGCCTATTTAAAGAAGACTTTTGCAATAGTAATAACTCCATCCATACAATTAACCAAACCAACAAATTAAACCCTATTGCAGAAAGTTGTGGATCAAATACAACATGTCCTAGATAAAATAATTATGCACAGAATTGCAGAAAGTTGTGGATCAAATACAACATGTCCTAGATAAAATAATTATGCACAGAATTTCGGATACCGTATTAAGTCCAAACTCCTAAACTAGAAAGATTACCTTGTTGTGTGCTGCAGAACCCCCATATTGAAAGGCTAATGTGTCACCCATGGACTCATAGACTTCCATTAATTCCTCAGCCAAAGGGTTATCAAGATCAATATGTGGGGATTCAATAAATCCTAAAACTTGAAGTTGATATCCAAGTGCAGCTAGTCCATAAGCATATTGAGCAACATTGGTACGATCTAAACAGTCTATGCAGTTAGTTCTCAAGACCCCGGATTGAAGCATCTGGGGCTTGAAACTGTAATCTTTGTTCTCATCATCCCTATAATAACAATTGCTAATTTCTGTTTCTTTATCAACATTGCTCTTATTTATGCCGGCTTCTTCTGTGATGCAGTGATCAATGACATTGTTATTCCTGCATTATAGTACAAAAAAGATCATCAATAAAGGATATTAACAAAAACAACCCTTCATGAGTTTTTACCCAACAGCTTATGCTTTTGGAAGACTTGGTCCACAACACAGTATCAAAGCTTTCAGGACTAAAAGGTTTCAGCACAATGTAGGATCAACGTGTGCATTGTCTGTGCTTCAAGCCCAAAATGCTCCAAGGGACATTTTATTTAAGATATTATTTAAAAAACATACAATAATCTTCGCCTAAGAGCTCAAGCTTTTTGAGGGAGTTACTCCACAACAAATAAAATGACTAACAATAACATCGAGGCAAAAAAATTGTAGATTAATCAAATAAAATTTCAACTTGCCTAATTAGTGCAAAAGTAAACAGGACCAAAATGTATTATGGAACTTACTCAGAGTAGGAATACTGGGATAATCCATCTAGCTTCATATTTGGTGTCACTGGAGTGTAGAAGATGCCAGTCAGCTTCAGCGCATATGCAGCCACTTTTCCCAGCTGTCCCAACACATTAGTAGCTTTGCTGCTAAAGATGATTGATTTAATAAAAAAACACCCAAGAATAAACCTGTACTGGATAGACAGAATAAGGAAAGAGCAAGTTACCATCTTGAATGCCGATGCAGATCCCAGTGAAGGAATCTCAACCGATCTTCCGCTCTCAAATCTTTATTAATAGACCTAACAGCATTTGCAAACTCGGTTCGCAGAATTGTTTCTCTAGGCTTCTTCTCACGTGTCTTAAACAAAGAACACAAAAGAGTATATAAGCTAGAAAATCTAGTTTAGACACATGAAAAGAAAACAAACTTGCTTGACGGTTCAGTTACGTATATGGAAATGCCTACCTTTATCAAATTCAGAATAATAATTGGATTTCCATATCTTTTGACAAGATTATCAAAATGAAGTCTTGTGGCCTCAAAATTAGAGTCCTTTCTTGATACTAAAGAAAAGTAAGGAAAATGAGTAAACAGCACAAATTTCAAAACAAAATGAGTAACAAAGGAAAGTTGCTTCCATATCATACATATAATGTCCGGTTTTATATTCAATCTAGAGGCTTCCTGAGACCAGAACAGAGGGATTGAACCCCTGATCTGCACCACAGAACTGATTTGCATAGGGTGTCCATCACGAGCTTCTGTAAAGACTATCTGCTCTGTCTCAACATCATTAGCTACTCTACCCTTTTCATTTACTCCTCGTTTCAAATATCTGCACAAGTGCATAAATATGAAATAGAATGCAATTTTAATATTAACAAACTTGAGAAAAGCCTAAAAATATATAAACCTGGTCCCAGCATAATGCCGTGAGCGCCTACCAATGATAGTCAAGTTGAACTCTTTGTCGGATATAGAAAGTTTGACCTACATACCATAACACTTGTCAACAAGATATTTTTTGGGGAACACGAAATACTAGTATTTTTCTGGCACTACTAAAGTGAATCTAGAAGCCAGTAATAAGTAACCATCAAAGTTAGCCAGCAATAAGACGTTAGAAAAACTTCCTATGGTAAATTTAATCAAACCTGGACTTGAGGAATGAATTTCCCAATGTACTACAACTAAAAAACTAATAATTTATGGTTTAATAACTGCAGCATTAACTCTATTAAAGGAAATGCAAACAAATAAGATTAGATTCACTCAACACAAAAATAGGTGTCAGATACTCGAATCATATATCAAGGTTAAGCAACAACTAAAGAAATTCACGAATCACTAGCATTACTATTAACTAAATAGTTAGCTTCAAAAAATATCTATTACTTAGCTAATAAGAAAACTCCAAATGTACCTGTTTAAAAAAGCCATATACTAAGGCTACAGTCCACAAAGTATTCTGCAGATTATTCCTGATTCCACGAGTCAAGAACTCATTCCAAACAAAAAGGGTTTCATAGAGTGATTGCCCTGTAGTATTATGATCAGATAAGTTGCGTTGGAGACTAAACATAACATTGTAGGAGTAGCTGAAAAAGAAGTCCTTCGCAAGATCCACACTGCATAGAAGCTTCTTGTATCTAAATCACCACAGAAGAAATAGCAAAGCCCATTAATAAGATGGTTTTTATATAAATAAATAAAAGTGAAACAAATTGACTAAAATCAACTTATGAAACCAATAACTCTAACCAAACGTATCAAAAAATTAAAAATAAAGTGATCTCCCAGTTGAACTTGAAACCCTGGCAATACCTTCTCTCAATCAAAAAGTTACATTTACATCATAACAGCAATGAAGATTGCGCCTGTACATTTGCAGGAAATGAACTGACAATAAATGTAGAACAATAAAACAACTACAAAGTATACACTATACAATGTACATATTACATGACTACAAAATCTTGAAGAAGCATTATTGATTCTATTTCACAACTAAGAGACGATTAAAGTGTACCACAGAAAGATGAGAAGGTTGCTCTGAAGAAGCCCACATTGTGGATACAGACTGAAGAGAGACAATCAACATATACAGTACAAATAAACACTCCAAAATGTATAATTTCAACACAACTATGCTCTAACAGAATGTTTTAACAGCACAGTGTAATGAACTCAAAATAAAAAATTGTAATTCATAACATCTAAGTACAATGGACAAAGTATACTTCTCAACGCTACTCTCTACATTTCTCTTTAAATTTGCTATAGACACATTACAATTACATGCAAAATTGACTAAAGACCTGTTCTCATCCTTAGAATAAGCCATTTTGGATCGCACGGTGGAATGTGGAATTGTAACCATTTCGCTCTTTGTGATAGCATATATATTATGACCACAGATTTTGCCGATCTTCCTTCGCTTGGTTATAAGCAGCATGTAATATGGCTCAAGAAATTTGATAAATCCTAGATCAAACAAAAAAAAAAGGAACTACATTTATTCTGATGAAAAATGCAGGGAATAAGACTATGATTTAGATCTCATACAGAAATAGAAAAATACCAATGATTCCATAGCAAGTTGTTACAAATTTAAGCCCTCCTGTAGACTTGTTTCCTTCATGTATCCGCCGCAGAAGGTCACAACACTCAAATTCTGAGTATATTGTTGGATCTTCAACAATACTCAATTCAGATGGCTCCAATCTGTCAATCTTTAAGATCCTCCAAAAAGTTCTGCTTTTGTCTCTTCCGATCATGTAAAATTTCTGAGTGTAGAAAAATTGTCAGACCACAATAATAGTGCTTTGTAGTTATATTATGCGCATAATAAATTTAAAAAATAATATTAAGCACTGTGCAGTCTCCAATATTGCACCAATGTCACATTGAGCATGCAAGGTTATAAACAATTGCATACATAGCATGGAATGTATATGAAATGAGCAATTTATTGATTGAACCAGACACGATGCTTACTGTAAACCCTAACAACTTCAACAGGTGTAATTCTCTCATAGTTATAATATAATAAACTCAAAGTAGAAAACGAAAACAACATTTTATCCAGAGAACAACAATCAACATCATTATATTACCATTTCAAACAAAAAGGATGGTTGATAGTATGAGAGAATGATCCTACCCTAAACATTCAACAAAAGACAGAAAACACAATGATGTGAATGCACAACACAAATGAAGGTGACATGAGTGAGAAGATCATGTGATTATCGGCAATCAAAATTCAGATTCTAACTCTATCAACTTTTCTCATTTAGGTCTAGTTTCCCATAACATACCAGCAGTGGCTTTAGACAGAAAAAACAAAAATATGTGAGTGGAGGCAAATGAAGGTGACAGATCTATAAGAAACAAGAAAGTGAAATTTAAGGAATAGATGTCTCATTTTTTCCCTTTTAGATCTCCTTTCCTGAATAAGAATGTAACACTTTAATTAAATCATTTTAGTTACCTTTTTTTTTTTTTTCCTTTGCCCCATTTTCATCAAAATTTCTGGATATATTTAGAAGGCTACTCAAAATTGAAGCAATGGCTTGAGATGGAAAAACAGGACAAAAATGGACAAGCAATGGCTTGAGATGGAAAACATAAACTATGTGAAAGTAAGAGATAAATGAAGGTGACACATTTATGAGAAGATTAACATGGATAACTTTATCACTTTTTTTCCTTCAAGGTCGGTCTCATTTTCCTGTATAAGAATGTAACAGTTTTGTTCAATAATTAAGGTTCCTTTTTTCACCTTTGTCCCTTTACATCAAAATTTCTGTATATATTTCACATGGTCACTCAGCTTTTTCTAGATACAGGGTAGTAAGAGAAGAACAGAAATGAAGTGGCCACCTTCTGATAACAAACTTAAGCAATTTAGAATTCCAAAATTACAAAACTGAAACCAAGCCGAAAAGACACTGAAACCAGATCTGACCAGATGCAAGAAATTGATGAAAGAAAAAAAAAAAAAAAAAAAAAAAAAAAAAAAAAAAAAAAAATACTAGTTTCCCAATGAATGCTTGTTAAACACTCAAGTAGATATCACAAGAAGATTTTGCAGTAAGATCCAGTGAATTTAGTCAATAAGCTGGAAGTGGACAACAAAGCCTAGACATTAAATAATCCATTACGCAGAAGTAAACAAAAAAATATTTGGGGAAAAATGAACAAAAAGAAACATAGTCAGACAATAGATACAATCTGAATTATAGAAGTCTACTGCAAATCATTTAACACTGACATTTATTTACCCTCACATGCATGGTGATGAAAAACAATGAAAATTATAAATAGCTGCTTTGAATGATTAAAGTCAGGCACAACTCATAATGTATCATGGTGAAATGAAATCCACGAGAATCCAGACCAGACAACAGCTCATAAAACCACTATCTCAGGAACATGCATCCAAATCCCAGTTGGAAAGCTCCTCGTATAGAACACCAAACTTTCCACGTGACTTAGGTTCCTTTCCCAATGATAGAACATTATGATTCATCAGTGAATTAGCGCACATAAACATGAATTCGACAGAAAGAAAGAAAGAAATCCAAATCAAATCCAACCCAAACAAAACAACATCTTAAATCTTAAATCAATAAAAATAAATAAATAAATAAATTCATATCTAGAGATCACGGTCAAAAAAACACTGTATATGTAATGCACAAATCATTGATGAGTGAAGAAAAAACATCAGACATATTTACCGAACGAGTCTCGTAGAGCCTGAACTTCTGCATATAACAAGACTTAAGGTCAGCTCCACCTGCAACAGCCGCACTCGTCTGCAGCTTCTCCTTTGTTGAGTTTGAATCCATCTTCACAATTCAGATCCCGAGCCTCAAAAAGCTCGGGTTTCCAACGAGATCACCAGCAGAAAATTCCAAAAAATCACCAACAAAGAGCTTCTGTTTGTACTAACAGAAGCTCTTCGCGCTTCCACACACACAAACACGCAAAAAAAACACAACAAGACCCCCCAAAAGGCCAAAAACTTTACATCAAACACAAGCTCCTAAATACACACACCCCACAAGAAATACAATATACAATCTCAAAAATTTACATCAATGGCACACATAAAACTCCCTTAACAAACACAATGACACCTAAATCCAAAAGGGGTGAAAAACAAAAAGAGGGGTTGAATTGAATTAAATCAGAAAATAAGGGGAAAGGAGGAAAAAGGCAGCTTTTTTAGAAATCTATGAGGGTGAATGGTTTTGGGGAATGGAGAAGAAACAGAAGCAGCTTTTGGGTCTCAGAGATGAAAAGAAAGTGAAAATGAGATTGTAATGGAAGGAAGCGGAGAGGAGAAGAAAACCACTGCATCCACACAAAAAAATAAAATGAAAAAGAAAAAGAAAAACTAAATGAATGAATGAATGAAAATCATAATGAGAAATGCATAGCAGAAAAACAATTTTAAAAGACACAAAATTGGTGTTTTCTCTTCTTTGCGTGTGGGCATTTTCTCTCTCTACCTGTGTTCCTAAAATTTTGTCTTCTTCTATGTGTGTGTGAAATGTGTGATGTCTTTCTGGTTTTCTTTACTTTTCTTTATTATTTTCTTTGAACCTTCTCTTTCCTATTTACTCCAAAATAAATTTTGAATGATGTTAATTAAGATTAATTAACTGTAATTAACTGTGTCACAGCTTTGAATATCTGTTCTGTATTTTAATAATATCTTGTCATATCTTCTAATAAAATACTGTGTTATTTAATATAACCTCCATAAAGAAATATAAATGATTTTTTTCAAGTGACAGTGAATTAATAAAGTATTATTTTGTTGATAGTGAAACCCCTATATTTAAATGAAATACTTGCTGTATTTGAATAGTTATTCTCAAAGTTTCTTAACATTTCAGAAAAAAAAATTATATAAGATAAAAAAAATAACTTTGTAGATAAATTAAAATATTATAAAGAATAGTTTGTGTTTGTTTTATGAGAAAAACTGATTATTTATTTGTTTCTACGATATTAATGAAAAACTATTCAAGCTAAGACTAATAACACATGCGTATTAAAAATTTAAGTGCATAATTGTACATTTACAATTCAACTATTATTATTTTGTTAATTCTACCACTTAATGTTTTTGTTTTATTACCAGAATTTTAATTTTAACATTTTATTAGTCTGTTAAATTTGTTAATAAGACAATAGTGTATTACAAATAAATTTTAAAAGCTAAGATCATTACTATATTGATTTGAATATGAACATTATAATATTTTAACTTTGATATTTTTTATATAATGGCCTAGAGAATAATTTTGAAATATAAACATTGTGATTAAAATGACACATGAATAGTTTGTTATTAAAGTGAAAAAAATTAAATAAAAACAAATATTTATGTAGGTTTTATTTTAAAATAACAATCTTTTTATAAAATATTTTTCTTTTTATTTGATTCTAATTCATAAGTTTATCAATTTTATAATCTGGAGGATATCACTGAGTTTTTAACTGTGATTGAAATAAGTCTCTCTGATTAAAACTTTTAGTAAAATAAGATTTTTTACTCTTTAATCAATTTTTAGTTTCTCAAAAAATTAGGGAGAGAGATTGATTGCATGTGAAATTTTTTTACCTAAAATGGATCTTTATTAATTCAAGTTCATAAGGTCATGTTTAGATAATTGATAAAAGCTTTTTATATATAAATTAAGTTTTCTTTTGAAAAACTCTAAGGTATTAGAGTTGATTTGGTGTTTAGTAGGCTAAACAGATAAGGAAAGTTAGACTTTAGTCTCTATAATATTTGATTTATAAGTTATAAAGATTTTATTGTGAAATTTACTTGATCACTTTGCCATAATTTATTGCAACAATTGAACCTTTGAGTGAAATATATATGTTTTTAACTATTATGTGATATAGTTATAATTGGATGTTTAACTTGAATGTAGTATGTTTAGTGTATTAACAGCGTCTATTAAAAATGAATTAGTTAGATTAAAGAAATTGTAATATTATTAATTTTTGTATGATTTTATTATAAACTTTAACTATTTAATATGAATTTTTGTTGGTTTTAACTATTAAATTTGTGTGTACGAGTACTTGAGTTGTGCTAAAATTTTAAACCAGACTAAGTGACTCGAGTTTAAAATGATAATTTGTAAATAAGTAGGAAAACATATAAAAATTCTTCTTGAGTCACTTTGACCAGTTTAAGAATTTTATAGATTATGAAAAATTATGCAAACTTGTTGAACAAGTCATTTGCTCACTAGGCAAAATTGGTCAAAAGACTTGGTTGTTGGACGAGTCACAGACTTATTGTGCAAGAGTACATGTTATGCAAGTGTGAAATGTTTTAATATGTTTTAAAAGTTATCTAAGATATATTGAAGTGTTGAATTAAATGTGAACAGTGTAAAAATGTGATTGAGTCAGAAATAAAACTATTATGTTGAGATTATTTATAATATGTATTAATTAGATATTCATATAATTATATAAAAAAAATATAATAAAAATAGTATGACAAATTCAAATATATTTAGATTAAATACAACACATATGTTCTTTGGAAATAAAGACATGTGTTTATTGTTATGTATAATAAATTTCTAAGATAAATAATTAACTGTTACTCTAAAGATTTAGAGTAATATTACATAGAGATTTAGAATAGTCAATTAATCATTAATAATATTAATGATATGTTATAATGTAAAATAAAAAGTTGAGATAAATGATATGTTATAATGTAAAATAAAAAGTTGAGATAAATATTGAATGATCAGTTATTATATAATTATATTAAAAGATTTAAATAATAAGTTATTCTAAAGTTTTATAAGAAATAAATTAAATAAAAATATATATAATTAAAGAAATTTAGTTAATTTTCATCTACAGAACTTGGCCAAACAATTATTAACCTGGCTAATGAGTCTGATTATTTGAATTATAATAGAAGTGCTGACATATTTATAATTAATACCAATTATATAATTAATTGTCAAAGCATTAGATATTACTATTATTACATCATTATAAAAGGCTTAAGTATAAAAAAATGTCAAAACATTATTTGGCTTATTTCCTCAAAAGGTAGAATAAAATAAAGAACATTTATGTAAAACTTTAGGAATGGTTAGACACGTGATTTTCTATAAATAACAGGTCCAATCATTGTTACTTATTGATTTGGTTAAACTCATAGTTTGGAAAACATATAGTTTATTTCTTCAAGCAAAAAGAAAAACCTGAAAGTAAACAAATCATTAATATTTTACCAAATTCATATACAATGTGAACACCATACCACTTATTATCTAAATTGTAAAATAAATTTTTCACTATTATTAGCAAAATATCAGTTATTATCGAACAATATCTTCAAAGTGTTAAATTTTAAAAAATTAAAAAAATCATGAAGAATTGTTTCTAGAAATATATCTATGAACATATTTTTCTTGTAAATATTTCAAAGTATTTTTTTAATAAAAGGCAATTACACTTAAGTCAACTATACTCGTTATGAATAATTATTTTTCAAAAAAATATATGACATAGTTATGAAGTAACACTTGTTAAATTATAACATTTCCAACTGATTAATTTAGACATTTAACACAAGTATATAAAATTAGTAAGTTGAATCTTTCATAATTTCTCCAATGATACCATCTTTTGGAAAAGAAAAAAAATAATCAGGGGCATGAATATTATTTAAATCATCCACTATGATATCATTGTAAATAAAGAATGCATTTACTTTAACAATGGAATAGAATGTGAATATTAAATTTGAAAGAAAAATATTGAGTTGATTCCACGCAGAGAAGGAATATCCTAATAGATGGTTTCAAATACCAATAATTTAGGGTCTATAATATTTATGCACATTCCTCTTTTCTTCTCCACCACGTCTTCTCTCACTTTCTTAGCTCTCATATATTCTTTAAATCTACCAAATATTGTTATAAAAAAATCTATCATACATCTATTAAATTAAATATTTAAAACAATCACCAATGTTAAGAATAGTGATATATTAATTTTTTTTATTATGTGTTATTGTATCATATAAAATATAGAATTTAATTATAATTTGTTAACGATATATCATCAGAATTTCTTAGAACAAGTAATTATTTTTAAAATAAAAAAATACGAATATTGTTTAAGAATATAAATCCTAAATATTTACTTCACATTTAATTGAAATAATATTATACAACTCAGATTTCAAACTTTTAATTTTAGTATTGGTTGTACAAGCTTATAATTCTAGTATTAGCTATACAATAAAAACTTAAGTCTTAAACTTATTATTCATACTAGCCACTTGTATTTTACTTTTCTTAATTTGTAATAATTTATTTTATATGTAAATATAGTTTTTTTAATATAGTGTTGGAAGTCATCCCAGCATATTTTTTTCAAGTGGTGGTGTCACTTGGTCCAATATTAATGTTCACTTATTCTTTTTTTTTTTACTTTCCTATATTTATTATTTTTTTCTTTTGCTTTCTTTCTTGATACGGCACAAAGTAATTGCACTTTCATGGAGGTACATTTTACAATACATTAATAAAGAAAATAATGAAGTAATGAATAAATTGTTATTAGATAGCTGTGAAAAATGGTAGTAGTGGTCATATTTATTTACAAAAATTATGACAATACTTAAATATTTGTATTAATGTGGATTATGATAACCATAATAGTAAGTATTTTTTTTGTCAAAATTCATTCATCTATATAATTATTATTCTAAGTTTTCTATAGTCCAATTATCTACAATCATTTATTGGTAGCATAGATATATTACAGGACTATGTATTAGACAATAATATTTTTTCATACAGGCAGAAAGCCATCAACATTGTTGATCACAATTGAAAAAGTGTGTTGGATAAATTATTTTATTTTCATTTCACATTCATGTTTAATTTTCTCAGAATATTTTTTAATAAAAGTGTTACAAATCTTAAATATCGAACCAAATTAATTACATTTAAATAGTTAATATCAGTTTAGAGTTTGAAATAAACAAAATAAATTTTATGGTACTAATTGTTGTATACTAATTGTGGAAAGGAAGTATTGTGGTTGTCCCTAATGAACTAAGGACGGTCCCTCTTACTTTCTAATTTTTTTTATTTATCTCAAATAATTATCTAATTTTTTTTATTTATCTCAAATAATTGTGTGATTTGCGCACGTTTTGCTTGTCAAATATATGTGGCCCCGGCATTTAAACTATGCCCCCACCTTCAAATGACATCCTTAACTCCTCAATAAAGAGTTTATTAAAGGTAACTGTCAAATTAACTTGAATTGGTCACTGTTGCCATCATCAACAGCTTATTTCAAAATTTGAGGTTTTAAGTTTCATCAGTTAAGAAGTTGTTTTTGTTTAAACAACTGAATTAAACATTTTCTTAATAAATATGGTATTCTAGACACAAATCAAATAAATTAATAAAAAATATATAAATGTGAAAGACGATAAGGTATGATTGAATTGAAATCTACAAATTTAAGTTTTGAATTTAAGTTTTGTTTCCAACAAATTTTTGAACCAGAACCAAACTTTTAAGACAATCAAATACGTTATGAATTAAATTTATGTTTTCAAACATGAATTGAAGTAGTGATCCATTTTGGTGAAAATATATATATATATATATATATATATATATATATATATATATATATATATATATATATATATATATAATCAAAAGATAGAATAACTTTTAATGAATATGTTGATGTGGGTTTGATCATGAATTAAGTATAGACATATAAAATTTATTTAAATATAATAAGCGTTGCTTCTATTTAAAAAAAATTAAAGCAAAATCATCACATTGAAGTAAAAGCAGTTAAAAAAAAAACTAATTTTAATCAGTTTTATATTTTTTATTATCTTTTGGATTAAATTTTATTCAATTATATCACCCTTATTCTTAATCATATTAATGTCTGTTTGTCTAATATATAATATTGCATTCTCAAAAAGCAAACTCCTAATAACATTATGAATAATAATATAAAAAATGCATTAAGTTGTTAGAGAATGACCTAGTTTAACAATATAAATTAGTATATTTGAATCCATCTCAAAAATCACACAACTTGGAGAAAAACCTTCTTAAAGATATTGTAATTTATTATATAATAACTTTCTTATTTTTTTACTTGCTCCTATGAGCACTAAACTTGATTTTTTTCTGGAAGACTGTGTTTCTCTTGTAGTCCCAATTTTCACTGGTAATAAAGGAGACACTTAGTATTGTATTTGGATTAAAAAGTGAAAAATAAACAAAGTAAAAAAATGTTGTTTTAGATTAATGTAAATTAAAAATAAGAAATAATCTTTTTTGTTTGAATAAATAAAAATGTGAGAAAAAATTATTTATTTAGATGTGTAAAATATTTAATGAAATAAAAAATATATTATATTAAATATATTTTAATTGAAATTTTAAATTTAACTTAAATTTTTTTTATGGTATTCTTTTTTCTTCTTAATGTAAAATATCTATTATTCTTATGCTACAAACGTAGTTAGTTTAAACTTAAAATAAATGAATATTTTGACTCAATTTTCTTCTTTCAACTTTTTTGTTATTACAGACAGAGAGTTTCTTAAAAATGAAAAGAAATATATATATTTTTTACTTTTTATTTTAAATTAATAAGTTTAGTTCTTAAACTTTCAAACATATATGAATTGATTTCATTTTATGTATGAGTTTTTTTTTTGTGTTTTTTAAAGGAAAATAATTCTACAAGTATTTTATAGTTTGAAGCCAAAATAACCCATAGATAGATATATAAATATTGACAATAATTTTTTAAAGTACTAAAAACATTTATTTCTTTAAAGAAAACACACACTTTGTCATACATAAAATTAGGTTACAAGGCAGTAAAAGAACAAAGTAATAATTTATTTATTTATTTTATATATTTGATGAAAAATATTGATTTTCTAATACGGACATGAATTTATTGTATTTAAATATATTTTTAGATGTTCAATAATATATTCAAGTAAATTGATTTTGTCATGAGATTACTTCCTTTTAAAAGAGACCAAGTAACAATGTTCTCATGCAAAACTCTCTTAGACTTATATTTTTATACTACACCATTTTCACTATTGTGGATTAAATCACATTAATGTAGTTAGATATTTAGTGCAATTATCTTTATAATTATATCTTTTCACATTTTTATAGATAATCTTTTAATATAATTTTGTCTACCAATGCATCTTCAAAACACATGTGCATACAATCATAATAATTTATGATGAAACTTTTCATGTATTTTGTGTACAATTGCACTTTCCACACTTTTATGAATCCAACCACATTGGACAAACTTTTACACTGATACTTATTTCACACTCATTTTAATGCAGTCTTACACCTGTTGTCTCAGATACTGTCAAGGGCATACTGTGTCTCTCAGATACTGTTAAAAGTCCAGCACATCTCATTGGAGAAACTTCATATGCAATATTATAAAAATCATCAAAAACAGTCTGAACCTAAGGTAACACTACTCACCATTGGTTTGGACTCAAAGATAATAATTTTTTTTATAATTGATAAAAAATTTGGATTCAGTTCTCCTTCAGTCCAAATACCTAGATTCAATTTATGATGAGGCAAATTGACTCACAAACCAATAAAAAAAATCACTTAATTATACAAATAAATTAAAACTTTTTCATTATGGAACTTTAAACTCTTGAAATTGATGAATAAAAGTAAAATATCAGATTAGGAAGATTGAAGAGTGGGTTGATATGATATTTTATTTTTTAATTGATCATACATTATAATTCTTAATTATGAAGTCTTGAATTTTTGTGTATTATATTCTGTTGAATATTTAAAAATGAAAAATATTTTTTATATTTTAAATTATCATTTCAAAATTTAGTCAATTGATATGAATCAAACTAAATAACTTTATAAAAGGTTATACAGACCCCTTACAAGATGAGTGAAGGTAAATCAAACTCAATTCATCCATAATTTTATGTTAGTACATCTTTCACAAACAAATATTGTTACCACATACGTTGAAATTAATTTTAGTAAAATATTTTTTAAAAGTACACTTTCCATCTATATGAAGGCAAACTCATATGATATTAACTATTTATTTATGTTTTTTAATTATATTATTTGATTATAACTATTTTTCTATTAAAAAATTATAAACATTGGTTAATGAGTATAAAATGATTGGTCTTCTATTCCTAATATTTATCTTAAAAACACTTGATTTAGGGTTTAAGATAAATAATTTATTCTTTTCACACCATAATCCTTTTTGTCCCGTAATTGATAAACATGTTAACTTGTCCCAATAACTTTGTCATATATATATATATATATATATTCTGAACATTCAACAATGATACTAAACTCTTATGTTTTTTTATTAAATGAAGTTTCACTAAATTTTTGTTGTTCAATTGTTGTATGCATTATTTTATTAAAGTAAAATAAATATTATAAATAAAAACAACAAAAATACATTTCTTAGCTTAAGAAATAAAAAAGTTAACAATAAAATTAAAGTTTTTCATTTAAAAAATCATTCAAGAAATAAAATATATCAATATATCATTAATATAATTAGTGCCAGTGGAAATACAAACACTATGCACATGCAAATTAGTTTTATTGTACAACAATAAAAAATAATTATTTTTATAATTATTAATATAAAAAATGTTATAAATTTATGTTAAAACTATAAAATTATATTTTAATAATTTTATAATATTATAATTATACAATAAGAACCGTAGTAACTTTTCACTATAATAGCTACTGCTATTTTATGACGTATAAAAGGTGTATATATAAAAAAAAAAAAGTCTCATGAGTTGAAATCGACTGTTAATAAACGTGGCCACATCTCTGAACGTAACTATCTACAGCTGGCATTATGACGTGGCACTACATGGACATCTCATCTTAAATCACGTGATGTTAACGTCTATTCACCTGATAATAACACCACGTGTCTTCTATATCGTTCTTATCTCTACCTTTCCCCACTCGCCACACAAGCGCGTATGGTTCTTCTTTCTTAATTTGTAGCACCTGTTCTTATCTTTTTTAAATAAGAAATTTTCATGAAAAAGAAAAAGTTAAATACTGGGTTCAGTCCCCATTATAGTTATCCTATATTTCTTTATTTTATATTTATAAGCCAAATAACATAAATCAAAGATGGTGAAAAAATTGGGATATAAAAAATTATCATTAAAAAATTAATATTTTATATGCATGTGCATCACATCTAAATATATAACATGTGTGATCTAAGATAAGTAATCGTTTCAAGTTATGCATTTCAAAGGAAATGGTATTTCTATATGTCGTGTAATGCTTCTATACCGAACATGTTACGTCACTGTAAAAAAATATATATTAATATAATATAAAGTTTACCTTAAGAAAATGACATTAGTATTAATTAATGAGGACTATTATCAGATTTCTAATTACTTGTACCACTTAAACATAGCTTTAATATGATAAAACAAAACCAATAAATGAGGTGCTTCGAGATTTGGATCATGTGTAATTTTGAAGGCAAAAGAAGATAAAGAAAAAAAACTGTGTGTGTCCCATGTTTGTGAAAACAGTTTACTCCAATGGGTTGATTTGGATGAGGTATACATATTTTTGTTTATTGTTATGTTGTTGTGAGCATTTAGAAAACTAAACAAAGCTTTGTTCTTTGTTCAACTTCAGAAGACTTTGTCCATGTTTGACATGACCCAAATTCAGCACAAAGACAATAATTGAGAAGGTGGAAAGACAAACCCAAAGGAGGGCTTAACATGTCAAAACAAAGCTTTTCATGGATTCTTTTGATATATATAATAATAATTGAGGAGTGGGGAATCATGTATTGTTCTTGAGTTTGAGATGAGAGTGAAGAGTAGTATTGTTATGAATTCAATTATTAGGAGTTAGTACTATTCAATAGAAACAAAAGAGGATTCAATTCAACCTCATCATTCATCTATCACCACATACATACTTTTCAACTACCATGCATCAAACCCTACTTAGTATGTATCATTTGGGCTAGGGTAAATTGAGATCCATGTCTATGGAAGCCAACAAATCAAAGTTGCTTTTGCATCTTATCCCTATTCAGAAATAGTCAAAACCCTAGCTATTCACTTGTTATGTATACCAACAAATTAGTACTTTGTTTTTTCTTCAAGGAATTTGCTATATGGGGGTGGAATACTAAGTCCATAACTCATTATTCCTTTTCTTGTTTTAAATTACTCATAATAATTACTTGGTCCAATTCTATGATACACACAAAGACCCTTTGCAAATCAACACTTGTTGAATAATTTAGAAAAAAAAAATCATTTATATCTTATTTTAGACTTTGGTTTTATTCAAAACTATAAAATAAAATGGACTTTTAATTTAAATATATCACATTCATAAATTGGGTTAACCTTGATTTGGATTATACATTAAACCAAACACAAACACATTATTAGTCACAAATAATAAACTCATTTTAATTGAAATGATGGGAGATAATTTCAGTACACTCACTGAGATACTATTTCTTGACAAGATCCCTCAAAATCATAAAAGTCTACGAAATTTGGTTTAGTATGCGAGTATTTTTTAAACCAATTCTTGGTACACACAATAATTTGTAGAAGTTATTTTGAATATTTTTTTTATAAATATTTTTTATTTTACGTATAAGTTAGTTTTAATTTAAGGAGAAACATATTTTGTTTTGTTTAATGTGTTCATAAAGAAATTTGACTAAACATCTAGTTTCCAAATTTATTTATATATTGTTACCAAGAAAAATATAATAAAATCATTTACAAGGTAACATAATGTCTTCTTATATTTTTTTCATTATTTATTTATTATGTCACACAATAATAAATATAACTACTAACTAAGGAAAAGAATAGTAAGTGCTTTTATTGTTGCAAATAAGATGGAATGTTAAATAGTATTTAAACAATACAAAAGAAAAAGTTTGTTTCTCTTATATTTTGGGACTTCCTTCAAATTTTCTTTGTTCTATTAGTGCTAATTTATCTCAATTTATAGTTGAACAAGATTCTATATTCATTTATGATTGAGTGTATGTATAATATTGGTTTTCATTCATCAAATTTAAGGGCAGTGATTACATCAAGATGACCCCTTCCATAGGTATATGTGGTCCTAGTTATTTGATTTGTGATTGAAAATGGAAAAATAAAATAACTTTCTTTAGGATTCGTACATATATATGGAGAGAGATTGGTAAAGGAACTTGTATAATGTGCTCCACGTTGCTTTTACTCATCCCCCATCGTGGAGTGCTTCTTGTGATGCTAATTCATTTTCTTATTCTTATGTTCTTGTGATGCTTATAAGTTACAATCACAACACTTTCCGGGACAAACTATTATCTTTTTTTTTTGGGTGATTTGATGAATAGAAAATTTCAATACAAAAAATAATAAATCTGATCAAGCATCATTCCATGTTCTAGTTAGTATATGTTTTTGGTGATTTGATCTAATTATGTTTTGAAAATTGATGTAAGATTTCCTTAGATTTTCAAATTCTTGGCTTCTACCCAAACTTCAGGATTTTGCATATATATATATATATATATATATATATATATATATTGGATTGCCCATATGATAATGATCATCCCATTTTTTTTTTATAGAAAATGAAAACCCCCTGATTATTATTACTTAATCACACATTACATTTTATGTACATGAAACACAAATATACTACCTTTATATTTGGTAAAATATATTTAGACCATTTTTCAAAGTTTGATTTAGCACTTTTAATTTTTTTAATTCATTTTTTTGTCTCCTTAATTTTAAAATACAAAATTTTTTTCCCTTTAAGTACTATTATTTAAATGATTTTTAATATTTATGAAACATCAACTATATTTTTTATTAAATAATGTTTTTTCACAGTAATTATACTTAAAATTAGAAGTATAATCAATAAATATAAAACTAATATACTTAAAAATTATTTTTTTCACAATAATTACACTTAAAGATTAATTTTTTCATAATAATTACACTTAAAAGTTAAATTTTCAATAAATAATTTTATCGATACTTAAATTCAATATTTAATAATAACTTTTTACTCTTGCAAAATTCAAAAGTTAATTAAACTGACATATTTTAAAAAAGAAAGTTTGAGGATTAACTTATTAATTTAAAAATATCATAACAAAAACTAAATTTTTATAGACATGCATACATTAAAATTGTATTCTTTTTCCATTATAGAATATAACATGGACAAAATTTGTTAACTTTAAGTTAATGGTTGAAATTGTGAAAGTTAAAGAGAAACATTATAGTCAAAGGAAAAAAAAAAAAAAAAAACTCTAGACGGCAGCGTTTTGGAGCTGCGGAACGTGAAGAAAAACCCTTGTGATATTGGTGAAGCAGAGAAAGGGAACAGAGCTCGTTGCTACTTCTGAAGTTTGTTGTGCGCTGGTGAGTGAATTTGCATTCACGCGATTTGATTATTATATGATTCAAGGGATGCATCTATGAAATTGAACTCTTTGTTGAACTTAGGTTAATAATTGTTAATAATGTTTGAGTACTCTAGTGAAAATTAGTTTCTGAATGCCGAATTTTCACAATTATCTGCTGCTTGTTGTATGGACTTGTTCAATTGTGTTGTCAAATTTTGAAATTTACTATGCATTGTGTGTGGGTGCGTGAGTTGGGTTTAAACATTGATCCACTGGACTTTCATGTTTCATTTGTTGGTCCTCTCATCCAAGTCATATTTCTCAGAAGCCCTTTTGTTTACCCCTTTTTAGGTTCACATGGCTTTGCGAGGGGTTTGGCAACTTCACAAGCTGATTGTCAGTTATTGTGACTGGGGTGGAAGTAGCAGAGGTATAAGGTACAAGTACAGTTTTATTATATCTTCATTTCTATGTCTCTTATGCTCATGTTCATATTTATGTTCCTGGCAACAATGAATTACTGGATTTCCGCCTGTATTTGTAACATTGCAGTTAATCTCTGTGGTAGTTTTTGTGTGTTCTGAAGGGATTGAGTGGAATAGTTCATAAATGATATGTGATTCTTTGTTACTAGACGGATATTTGAAATTCCTCGCAGGACTTGACAACTGAAATTTGTTGCAGGCTTGCATAATTTACATCTAAATATCTAATAATAATAATAATAACAAGGTTCAAGTCAGGCTTGTGTTCTTTGAAATAATTGCCGTATCTTATTTGGTTATGTTTTGCCATCTGCAGGCTTAATCTTCGTTCTTTGATTCTTTTCGTGCTAGTAGAATTTAAGTATTTGCATTCCTTGCCTTCATTCTGCTTGTTTGAGTCTAAAACCCCACATGATAACTTAATAACTGAACTTTATATTTAGCATCAACATTCTATGTTGAGATGGAGAATTTTATGAATTGCAACTAAAAACTTCTTCTTTCTTGTTTGGTGCTTTTACAAATATCTTAGTCTTACTAATTTTTGTTTTGCCGTATTGGCTGTGAATACTCACTTTATGCCAATAATAACAATTAAATTAGAAAAAAGTTCAGAATCTACTCTACTTCTTGTGACCATATTTCTCCCTCTTATCTCCTTTGCACTATTACCAACATCTTATTGGAACTAGAATGATATGAATAAGTATAATTTTCATGTTTTCGTACTGCTTTGAATAGTGGATTCTTAATTTAGTTTTAAATATTTGAATAGGGCATTTATGGAGAATCAGTTGCCTGTGTTTAAGGAGACGAATCCTCAATTAGAGGTGGTCACTGAGCTCATCCGTGGCCAGCATCCTCATCTGAAGGGTTTTTACAGTAAGTTTGTTGTGCTCCCCTGTAACTGTGTAACTAATTTTTTTTCCTTAGTTTAATTGACGATTCTGTCATGCAATGTTGTGTGGGATATTGAATATTGGGGCTGCATAAGGGCAATAAGAAAATTATGCTCAAAGATGAGATTGTTACACTGGTTGAGTGGATACACAAGACAAGATGGGATAAAATATGTATTAGAGAAAAAAGCTGGAATAGCACCTATTGAAGAAAAGATGTTATAGTCTTGCCTTATGTATTAGCATATGGGAAATAAGGAAATTAAATTAGATGGAAGGTAGTTCAATAGTTATAGATAGAGGAATCCACCAAAAAACTATAGGGCAACATTCAGAAGAATTTAGATATAAATGGCTTATCATTTTGCTATGATTTAGTAGGACCTAATGGTGCTGTTGATCCATGTAGCGTACTCCACCTAGTTGGAATATGCTTTTGTTGTGATTGATGATTCTCTTACGAAATGCAGAGAACAAAAACCAGCGAGTGATATGTGTTAAGAATATGGACCCAGAAGACATACTTTTGCATGCAACTAGGCTGAGGAATGCATTGGGAAGAAAGGTAGTGAAATTGAGGACAAGACATGTAACCAAACACCCTAGTGTGCAAGGTACGTGGACAACTTCCGTGAAATATTAAGATGGAAGAACCAGGTACATGAGAAAGTTACCCTGGGTGTATTTCACAAGATTTTCCTTCTCTTCCAATGATTTAATCAGTTTGTGAACTGGTGGGAGTAAGTTCACATCTTGTCTGGCGCCATTTCCAGTCAATAGTTCATATACCTTTTTTTTGGGTTACGTTGTTTGCTTCCCCGTGTTGAGGTTAACGATAGAGAAAAAACCATGATAAAGGTGATTATTGGTTCCCTATAAAGCTCTTATGTTTTAGTGGAGGGAGTGTTGCAATTGGTTATTAAGCCAAATGAAGAAATGCTACTTTTTATAAAGACCACTTTTGGATACAAGATTTTCACGTTAGCAGCAGTGAGTAACTATAACAAATAAGTGGTAAATAAGTAAATCTTCTGGTAGTTGGAACTTTGTAGCTTATTCCTGTATCTTAAGCGCGTTTGAATCAAGTGATTGGAAATTTGATTTTGAATCATCTTAATTTTATAAAATGAATTTTGGTTGAAGTTGAAAGAATATTGTCTTTAGTTGAGAAGTGATTCGACAAAGTGAATAACTTGTTTCCCCAAGTCCCAACGAAAACGAAACTTACTTTTGGACCTTGCAATCGTATATGCGGCACAGAATTGTGCGTTTGACGTAAAATAATTTATAGCTAGATACTTCTTTTTTTGGTATGAAAAGCGATTTGAGTTATAATGTTATTTGGCATAAAATTCCCGAAATTAATACAAGAGCAAATAAAAACCTGTTTGTCCATGTGTTTCTAGTTTCCCTTTAAAATCTAGTATGAAGATGGTTGAAGTGAACGGAAAAAATGTCTCTGGGTTTCATTTGTATAAACAAGAATGAAACTTAACACAGGAAGATGGACCATTCTATTGTTTAATACAATTTCTTTTTAGAACTCATTTAGATGCATAAGATGGAACAAAGTTTTAAATTACTCCTATTACAACTAAAAACAAGTGTTTTCAACTAAGTTTTGGGCCTGCTTAACTTTCTTTATAGTCTTCCACTGCTTAGTCTCATTGTTGGGCTTCTGGCAAGTGCAGTTTTTCTTTCACTAAAAGCTAGTAAAAAATTATAAAAACAGATATTTTGGCAGTGAACAAAAAATACAAAAAAAAAAATTATTGGTTTCGTGAACAAATGTTACATTTTGAGTTAAAGTAACTTTAAAATTATATTTTGTTTCATTCTAATTTAATTTTAAGATGAACACATTTAAACATAAATTATTTAATCCAAAATTAGTTTTATAAATTTAGTTTAACTAAAAATTAATCTTACTACATTACACTAAATTTTCTGTTAGAAAACGGAATCATATAAATTCGCAAACAACCACATCTCTCGTAAATGCGTGTTTGAAAATGGACCACAGCTGAGATTCTTTTTCATATCAAAGTGAGCAGTATTTATCTCACAGATTAAAAGTACATTCATGAAATGTTATTACATGTTACATTCCCATGTTTGTTACAAGCTCTCAAAAATCATTCTTAGCTATAATAGATTTGTAAAAGACTTATAACATTCACTTTTTATCACACTTTTAAAATAACCATATATTCTATTCAATCATGCTACACCAAACAATTATTTTTCTTTTCTACTGCAAAGGACTAAATTTATCTAGCTAAATTTTAAAGGTAGAACAACTGCTTCAGATTGTGAGGGTCAACCACATCTTTGCCACCATTCCACATTAGCTGAGCGAAATGTTCAGCAGCTCTCTCCGATTGATGGGGAGAATCAAAGAACACATACTCATTAACATTGCTGCAAATTTCGAATTCTTCAATACCCCTTTTCCCCCCACAACTATAATCTCCTCTGTAAGGTCCACCTCCACAACAAGCCACACTCCCCTCTTTGAAACCTTACCAACAAAAGACAACACAAAACAATGTCACACTGCAATAAACATAAAGTTTGCTTCTTTTTCTAAAAAAACTGTAATATATATACAAATTAAGGGCATGTATATACCATATTTTGAAGGGTACTTGATCAATTCCAGAAGGGCATCATAGAAGTTAAAAATTGAGTATTTGAATCCCTTAAGTTGTTTTTCTAGTTTTTGAAGTGTTTTGGGAAGAGCATTATTGTGTAGTCTTGCAAGTGCAGAAGCTTGGTCTTTAAGACATGCTTCTATTGATGTTCCATTCACGAATGTCCTTAGAGACGGATAACAACTCAGAGGAGCAACGTTTACAAACCCAAATTTTCTTCCACCTTCATTGTAAATTTCCTGCATAAAATATCATTCATTAAAACTACAAACAGTTATGGGAAAGAAGAATAATTATGAGAGGTAAAAATGTTAGTACAACTGTTAGGGAAAAGGCTAAAATGTACTTTGATTACTGTTGTGATGTTGCCAGTGACAAAGTCTACAAAATTTTGTGGAGGGTATGGAAGGACGACAGTGGCATCAATGGAGTTTGTATAGAAAGGGAATGCATAGTCATTGGCTCCAATGGAGAAAATATAAACAGCTGTGGATAGCAATTTCTTGGCTTTCTGTTCTCCAAGTTTCTGCCTCAATAGCTTGCTAACTCGGGTAAAGTAGAGTCTTTGAGTTTTCAGGTCAATCACCTATAACATCCAAGTAATTGGAATGCATTATGAGAAACCTATAACATAGGGAAGAAAGATAGAGAAAATTATCTTACAAAAACCATCTTAATTGAAGTAAAGTATATTATTTTAAGCAAGGGTACGTTGACATTTAACAAATTTTTACAACCACCTTATAATGATTTTATCTTTTACTCTCTTTGTTTTCCATAAATACAAAATTTCACTTTTATTATAACTATAAAACTCTTAAAAGTGGATTGTAATATGATTGTTATATTTGTCAGAAAGATTATTTTCCTGTCATTGTAATGTCAGTGTAATATGTTGATATGTTGACACTGCCACATGTTTACACTTAAATGACAATCACATTGAAATGGATAGAAAAAGAAAGAAAGACGTGATCGTGACTGTATATTCCAGCATGACACGAATTATTTCAAATTAAATTTAGGATTGGAAAATTGATTTCATTCACAGCCGTCGCAGCTCCATCTCTCACAGAACAACTGCGTCGCAGCTCCATCTCTCACAGAACAACTGCGTCGCAGCTCCATCTCTTACAGAGTAACTGTGCTGCAACTTCATCTGTCATATAGAAATAGCATTGCGACTTCGTTTATGGGAGAGAGGAAGTGTCGTTCTAAAATTCCATCACCAAATCTTTCTTCTCTACACAAACGGTCCCCTATTTCGGTTTCTCCCACATTTAAAGTTCCTTTGTTGCTCACTCCTTTCACTAATTCCTATTTCAAAGGTATGGTGGAAAGCAAATTTAATTCGTTCAAATCTTTTAATTAATAACAAAATATCATTTATGTCCCTCAAGCCATCTCATCAATTAGTGCCAACAGAGAGTTAGCATAAGTTGTTAAATATCAGCTCTTGTCTACTCATTTTTAATGGAGAATTTAAAAAGTTAGGAAAAGAAAGTGTACCAATCCTTGATTAGTTTCAGGCAAAGCTCCAGCTCCAGAAGATGCAAAGTTCACTCCATTACTGTATTGATCAAGGTATCTAGGGTTCAGGTATGCTGGAGGACTAAGTGGCAACTCTGCATAGTCAGCTGCAAACATGCATGTACTCACCGAATCAAGATATAAAAGATTAACCTAAGATCTTCACTTTGTCTCACAAAATCAAATAAAATAATTAAGATTGGTTCAAATAAGGAGTAAGAAAAGGTACCAATAAAATCTGGAATTACACGTCCATCAGAAAATCTTCCACTGGGATACTTGAAGAAAGTTTGTCCATATGGGGGAAAGTTGGCTTGGAAAAAATGTGGTGGTGTTAATGTAGTTATTGTTTCCAATATCAAATAGAGAGTCCCCAAATATGTATAGGGTTTTGTGGTTTTCTGACAGACATGTGCTCTTTTGAGAATAAGAGTGATGAATGTTGAGAACAAAGGAGCACAAGAAGAGAAACAACGTAAGAGAGACCCTTAAACTTGCCATGTAATAATAAATTCACTCTTCTTACGAGTGCATGGATGCAAATTAGGTATTGCGTTGAGTTTATATACATAACAAAGGGTTAATTAAGTTTTAATGGTATTATGAATTTAAATATTTTCAATTGAGTTTTTATTAAAAGTTAGTGATTGTTTAATTTTTTTATTTTATTTTAAGTATGTTATTGCTTGATTTTGTTGACGTGATTGTTATTATCATTTTTTTTTCAACTTGCTGATTAACTCACTTTTTCGTTTCAATTTTTCAAACTCGTCGGTCAACTACGGAAATAAAAGAAAAGAGTTGACGAGGAGTTGGAAGAGATTAAAAAGAGAATAAACAAGTTGATTGAGAAGTTGAAAACGAGAAGAAAATAATATAACGATCACGTCATCTCGATCAATACCATATTTAAATGAAAATAAAAAATATATTGAGTATTTAATAAAAAAATATTTTAATATAAACTTAATTAAAATACTTAATATTATGATGTATTTAAAACTTACTTAAACCTAAAAAATTTAATACATAAGCGTGGATAATAAAATTTACTAAATAACATAATATGGATGTATGTCAGTTAAACAATTCAAAACAACAAAGATAAATTACTACAAATAAAATCATTAACACAATTCGAGATTTTATAAAGACTTAATACATGTTTCCAGAATAAAAGATAAACTAGACAATCTCATAAGTTGCATCTAAAATTTCAAATTCATACGTGATGTTGAACTTAAACATTTTAAGAGACTTCAATCCATTTATACCGTGAATTTCTTATATTTATACTATTTTAAGAAACTCAAATTTGTGAGGCTTTCAAATTATTTTAAAATTATTCAAATAATAGTAACTTGAATATATTTAAGTAATATGACCTAAACAAACATAGTTTACCATTTCCTAATAAAACATAAACTGTACTCACAAATCTTAGTCTGCCAGGAGCTACATCTCAGTATAAAGAAACATTAGTTTCAATAACGCATATGAAATAGTTCATCAAAAACATTTATTTATGAAAAAAACTCAAATATTAGGTTTTGTAACCCATTCATTATTTACTTCTTTTAGGTCTCATTTCACATATAGAAAGAGAAAGGAGGAAATAGGTGAATCACTAACAAAATTATAATTCATAAAACTTGTGGAGAAGGAACGTGATGGATCATGGAGATAAAAGGAAAGGTGGAGGAAGGAGGGAACTTATGATCCCTGTGTTTTGAGTAGATTTTTTTTTATCCTCAACCTTATTTCATAATAAATAAGAAAATGTAATTTATATAATGCTATTTATTTATACTTAAGAAATATAGAAATCAATTTGTTATGTGAATCCTCATTTTACTCCGTAGAATCACTCTAGAAAACAATTATGCAATTATGAAATTTAATAACCTATATTGATTGAATGAATAAATATTAGAAGAGTAAATTGCTATATTTGTTAAGCAGATAAGAACACATAACAAAATGATTATAAAAGTAAACACTTAAGTTATGCGATAAATGACTCAATTTTCACTTAACAAATTGGAAGTAAACGAACAAATTTAAAACAACTTAGTAAATTATCTAAAAAAATTCAATATTTACTTTTTGTATAATTTTATTAAACAAATCAAATTAGTTTAGATAAATTCTTCTAAAGAAAACATTCTAAAACTAAACTTATAAGAGATTAAAGTATATTATTTTTCATAGGGAGCCTTAGAAAACACCCTAAATATTATAACAAGGACATCAAGAAGGAATGTATAAATAAGATGTTCTTTAATATTTATTTATTTAAAAAAAATCTCTTCTATTTTGGATTATATTTCGAATTTATGCAAATATTTAACGACCCAATATATATATATATAAATATATATATATATATATATATATATATATATATATATGTGTGTGTGTGTGTGTTGTGTGTCACAAAGTTTAATAGTTATGTTTTGACAATGTTGCACCATACATATATTAATTTTAACATAATGATAGTTTTTAATTGTCTTCGACTTAAATTTAGACAATTACGTACTAAACTAGATATTTTAATAGGTAACAAATTAAAAAATCTTTTAAAATAAAGAAAAATGTGCAGTCGATATTTTAAAACTATTAAAAGCAATTAATACTTTGTTTTAAGAAAATTTACTGGGGCATTTGAAATCCATCGTATTTAATTAATGTATTTATACATATATTTCATTATTTAAATAGTAGATATTTAATAATTTATTTTGAGTATACTTATTTTTTATCACCGAATTTGTATAAATCATATTATTAGTAACTTTAATCATAATTACTGGAATATGTATTAATCATAAAGTTGAATTATCTTCTGGCTTACATTCATTGACCGAAATCTCAACAATAATTTTAAATATATTCCAGTTAAATTCAAGAAATATACTCAATATAAAGATATTTATACTCTGGTGAATTTAAAACTTTGGTAGCTGCAAGTCAAAAGCACTATGGTCCAGTTAAAAGTCAACTAGTATTTAGTGCAGCATTAATTTAGAATATAAATAATAATAATAGTAGCAATAATAATGACATAAGATGGATAAAACCGGCTAAGTTATTGTTAAATTAAAAATTACATGTTTATTTTAATGATAATGATCAAAAATATTGATTTCTATTCATATTCCCACTTCTTCGATTTTATTATTTGGACAACAATTTAGAAAATACTTTGAAGTGAAAGAGGCGTTGAACGAATTTTTTAAAGACAGATAGTCCTTAAAAAATGGTACTGGCTCATTTGTTTGGGGTACTTATTAGAGACAAATTCATTTGGAAGGTTGAAGATAAATTGAGTCATTAAATTATTTTCATTGCTTTAAGATATAATTTTGTATAAATATTAGACGTTTCATGGAAGATAATAATTTTATTCGTGGGTTTTATTTTTGAGAAAAATGTCGGAATTGTTTTGTTGATTCCACTTTTTCAATTATTGACTTTTTTTAGGTGATTGTCGTATAGATATTTTTCCGGTAAGAAATTTTCAATCAAGTTTAAAATGTTGATAAAAATCAATTTTTTGTTATTAAATTTCACTTAAAGCAATTTTTATATGATAAAATTAATATATTTTTAAGTTGATAAATATTATGTATATATATAATAAATGAAAAAGTTTAAAGATGTCGATAAGTAGTATATGTGAATTGTGTATATGAATATTAAATGATATTTTGTATATGTCAATGGTTATTACAAAGCTGAGGAAAATTTCGTACAACAAATTTGATGGAAGAGAGTTATCAATATTTAGAGAAATATATATCACTTTATCATTTGAGGTTATAAAAAATATTTATATTAAAGTAGAATAAATTCCTAGAGTTCTAAAGTGTTTGGGAGGTATTCCTCTTTATGTAAGAATTTAATACTAAATATAAGTAATTGTTAACATTATTCATATATTTAGTTGTGTTATATATTTAATAAAAAGATTAATTCAAATTTTTTCTTTTATATTACTCTTGTTATGGTGTTTTAGATAGAGCTATAGTAATATTTCTGAATTTTTTTTTGTATAAATATAATTGTATGTTTAAATTTAATATATATATATATATATATATATAAAGTTTGTAATATTTATGTAAATAATGAATCATTCTATTCTCTGTATGCATTGGAGCGATTTAATTATATGTTGATGCTTAAAATCAAGTTTAGAAGAAAAAAATTATTTAACTTTCGTAATATTTTCCTCTTTTATAAAGAGATACATAAAATTTTATTTTATTTTATTATTATTTAATTGGATTTAAACGCGCAATTATTATTTTTTATAAATAGTCACTTAAAATTGGAGTTAAACTCTCAATTATTAGTTTATTTTCAATATTTATCATTTATTATTTTATTTCCCATACACTATACTAAATTGGGCCAAACTTGTGATGATACAATGTAACGCATTCTTCCAGCACCTCCATACATGCTTTGAAATGTTCTAAATAACTAAAAAAATTGAAAAAGATTTCATAACAATAAAAGAAAAGCGTTTGGAATGTATTTTATATTTTGGATTGAACTCTCATTTTTTAATCCGAAAATCATTATTAATTTTGGAATGAACCAATCCGAAATAAAAGAAAAAAATAAACTAGTTATATATTTTCGATTGGGCCATAAAAAAGTCAAAAATGGGAAAAAAATACCATTCTAAATTGGACCAGTCCGAAAATCAGTTGATAGGGTGGAGGTAATTCGAATTGGGTCAATCCAAAAGTCAAATGCAAAAAGAGGGGTTCTTCCTACACTCTAATAGCTTCTTCCTGCACCCTAATAAAAGTTTTTTATTTCATCTTTGTCCTCAACTAACAAAACTGATAAGAGCGAACTATCCTCCTCCCTAATGCCCCTAATACCTCTATCCGGATCACATTCCCTCATTCTATAACCTAATTCCATCTCGCCGTCGGAAGACAATTTGGTGCCATCGCAAGGGTCGTTCAACCTGTGCCGTTCAACCTGTGCCTTCTGTATCAGTCACGAGCTCGAATTTACACTGCTACTGCTCCTCATCCGGTTCAGATTTTTCAGCATCCGGTTAATATCTTCGTCGTCCCCATTTCTCCATTGTTTGAAATCTTCCATTAATCGTTCAAGTAAGTAATTTATGTCATTTATTAGCAATTAGTAAGTTCAATTACTGATTAGAGTAGTTAATTTGAGATTTGGGGCATTGTCGACGGCGAACGGAGAGATTCTCCGATTTCGGGCATGAGAACCGGATGCGCTTCATCCGGTTTTCAATTTGATTTCGTAATGAGAACCGGATGACACCCTCATCCGGTTGTCATTTTTAAAAAATTTGACAACCGGATGAGGGTGTCATCCGGTTCTCATCTTGGCAGTGTGAACCGGATGGGTATTCCATCCGGTTGTGATTTTTTCAAATTTTGTTCTAAGTTGCCTTTATAACTTTGACAGATATGGCTAGGACCAGAGGAGCTAGTTCCCAGCATGAGGGTCGGAGAAGGCCTACCGCATCAGTTCGTAGAGGGGATCGGGGAGCTTTATCCAGTGCTCCTGTTGTTGGTGGTAATGCTCCTGATGTTGGTGGTGTCGCTCCTCGTATTGGTGGTGGTGACGCTGGAGGTTTTCCTGGAGGACCATCTGATGTGTCCCTTCTAGTCAGTTATAATCACCATGTTGCATTGAGATTGTGAGAGGGTAAGGTAAGATTATTTTATAACTTGTTGTGGTTATTTTGTGTTTAATATGTGTTTAATTGGTGTTGTGTTTTGTTTAGGATCGCGGAGTCCTAAAATTGGTCTCTCATGGAAGAAAGGTTAACAGCTTTGGTCTTCCTCGTGCTGATGTGTTTTCACTGATTGTGAATAGCGGATTGTTGCCTCTATGCAACATGTTTTATGAGGTAGCAGACAAGGACCTCTTATGCGGATTTGTTGAGAGGTGGCATCGGGACACGAATACATTTTATATGCCATTTGGTGAGATGAAGATCACTCCGGTTAACAAAACATATAAAATAGACAACCGGATACAGTGTGGAGGGGGTGCCATCCGGTGTACAAACTGTGAACCGGAAACCCCTTCGTCCAGTTGTCAAAGTGAAATTACATTTGACAACCGGATGATCACTAACTGTACCTCATTCGGTTGTCAAATGTAATTTCACTTTGACAACTGGATGAAGGGGTTTCCGGTTCACAGTTTGTACATCGGATGGCACCCCCTCCACACTGCATCCGGTTGTCATTATACAAACCGGATGAATACCCTGTCCGGTTTTCAGAATTTAAAAAATGACAACCGGATGGGGTTCATCTGGGTGCCCTACGACAAATTTAAAAAATACACCAAAACAAAAAATCTTACCTTCCCGTCGTTCTTTGCCACTGATAAACTCTTCACAATCATTGGAAAATCTGTTCTACCGTTCAATCACACTTCAAATCTTCAAAAACAATGCTCTGAAAGATGAATTTGAGAGAAAACTATATTGTAGCAAGCACTGTGGGTTATGATCGTGTGGGAGGAGGAGAAACCTTTCTATTAAAGAAAGGATATTTTGGTAATTTCGTAAAGAGTAAAGGTGGAATTTAAAATTTTTATTAGGGTGCAGGAAGAAGCTATTAGGGTGCATGAAGAATTTGTCATGCAAAAAATATCATTCTTTGAACCCATACGAAAGTTAAGGGATGGGGCTGCACGGCAGTGTTTTAAAAATTTTCCCCTAAGAATATTTTCGTCTATTTGTGTTTGATATGGAGGTGCAGGAAGAATGCGTCGCTAAAGACAAGCATAGCCCAAACTATTGCAGCCCAAAGATGATTGTTCTTATGTTAGAGCCTTTGAGGTTGGGAGGTGCCTTTCACATTTTTCATAACCCTTTCAACATACAAAATTAATTATTTTTTCAAATTTTTAAAAATTATATTATTTGGATGTAATAGAAATGAGGGACATATACTGCTAATAAATATAATTAATGTGTCATCAATTTCATATATAAACCTTATTACACCAAAGTTTATGCATACACTTTGTTAACACAATGAAGATATATAATATGATCAAGATTCTTCTATCTTTGTTGCAATAAAGCAAAAACAATGAAGCATGAAAGAAATCATGGAAGTTGGAAGAAATCTCTGACAGTGTAAGGCCCTATATTGTAAGACCTGTTGGTGAAGCCCCACATACGATCTGCTATGTTTTTGTAAGCACTTTCTGTGAGATGATAAGAGTCCCAAAACAAAAATTCATTGGGTTTCTCGCACAGTTCAAACTCCATCTGCCCTCTTTTCCCTCCACAGTTATACTCTCCTCTCAATGCTCCACTTCCACAACATGCAGATTTTCCCTCCTTCAAACCTGCATCATTCATGCACACATTTATTATCATGAATTCAATTTAATCCTAACTTATTTTTACAAAACTGGCTTGAAAAATAAAAATAGATTCTGATTTTACTTTTATCTGATATAAAACTTTTAATACACTCTCTTCATGTTTAGACTATTTAACTTGTATATAAAATTTAAATATTTGTAAATGGTGTTCCAATAAGTCCATCAAATTTTATTAAGATAAATTTTAATATTGTATGAGTAATGAATTTTAAGTCTAGTTCAATCTTACAAGACTGACTTAAAGAAAATTATTCATTTATATACCATAAACTAACTTTATTTATAGTAAACGTGAAATTTGTACCAAATAGCCAAATTTTTCTATTTTTCTTCTGCAAAATCACTTCTAATTATGAATCAAAAGTTCCACTGTTAAAGACGTACCATATTTCAAGGGATGGTTCATCATTTGGGTGAGATCAGTGCTGAAATCATATAGTGCAAATTTGAAGCCCTTTAATTGCTTCTCCAATTGCAAGAGAGCCACATGTAGAACTCTGTTGTGTAAACTTGAAAGGGCTGAAAGTGGTTCTAAGCATTTACCATTTTCTTCTACATGAATTGTTCTAGTGCCTGGAAGACACCCCAAGGGTGGCAGGTTCATGAACACAAATTTTCTAGCCCCACTCTTGTATATTTCCTACAAAGACCATTATAAAACATGTCATTTGTTTATCAAAACTCATCTAACTATATCTAAGTATCCTTATAGAGAAAATGAAAACGAGTGTAAAAATTACAAACACTAAAAAAAACAAGCCCACATATTTAGTATAGATTAGTAAATTATGGTTTATTCCATTAGTATAAACTCAAAATGTATACACTAAACATTTGTTATACAAAGGTTTGTAAATGAAGGTTATCGTTTTGATGAAACCGTATTGATAATTGTGTAAAATCCTACAATTATTTTATAAATAACTGTGATTAGAGATACTCTTATATAATGTTAATAGGTAGTAAATAAAATAAATTTTCATTGAAAAATGCATTGTAAACGTTCTACACAGACATGAGTGTCCATCTAAACCAGGTTCTAGTGAAAATTTTTAGTATAGAATAACTAGACGGCACAAGAAAACATTGTTTTTTCATTTATTATTGAGTGTCGCACTTTTCGTCTAAGAATACATAATCCTTTTTTTTTTTTCTGTACTTTTCTGTCTTGTGTTTAAATAGCTGGGGAACACCACGGGTTATATTAGAGGGAAGTTCAAGGAAAAAGACAGGGAAATGATTTTTTTTTTTTTTTTATTTACCTCAATATTGCTATCAGACAAATTTAGGACTTAGGGAAGTTTAGGCAAAAAGACAATGAAATCAACAATTTCTAACATTTGAATGTTGGTCTTACTTTATGGACGGTGGTCTTTGTACTACTGCAGGGCCCCCACTCAGAGGAAAATGTTTCACTTAATATGTTTTCACTTATCAGTTACAGTTTTCCCCTTCTTTTCTTTCACTGGTTAAATTGCATGCAATGCAACTTATTATTTGGGATTGAAAACAAAATGTTTAACAAAATAAATTATGAATTTGATAAGTAGTTTTGTATCAATCAAGAATTTTGAGAAATAAGATTCAACTAAAAATGGAATATAGTTTAAATAAATCACCTTTATTAAATTAAACTTTATTAAATTAAACAGATTTTTCTATTAAAGTTTGATTTAGCCCTACCTTTCATAGCAACAAGGAAACAACCTAAGAAAACAGATATAAGAGAAAGCAGACAGAACTCCAAGCTGCATGTGTTCATCCTTTACAATTGATAAAGAATTGAAGTAACTCTAACTTCTTGTTGAAATACATATTTATTATAAATCTCCTTTATGGGGATATTTAATATCGTCATATTCTATATAAGTTACAGTAAAATGACGTGCTTGTCACGTTGTCTCTTATATTTGCCTAAATTATATATAAAGTATGTTAGATAAGATAATAAGTGTTTTTATATTATTTTGCCTAGTTCAAAACTTTTCTTGACCAAACTAAAGTATTGTTGTTTGATAAAGTAACCTATGTAACTATCTTGTAAGTTGGTGTTTAACTTTATAAGTTAGCCCTAAAAAAAGTTCATAAATTCCTAAACAATCAATTCACTTTTTGACTTTTATTTCCAGCTTTCAACTTAAATACCCTTTCAACCATAAACTAGTTTATTACCTTTTTTTTTCTCAAACCAATTCATAGAAAAACCACAGATATACGGGCATTTTTTTTTTAATTCAAAACAAACAGAGTGATTTGAAATTACAATATAAATATACATAATTAACTCAAATAAATAAGGAAAAAAATATAAGGGAATTGGAGATAGGGAAAGAAGGTAAATGCTAAAATATATTGAAGGAATCCATTTGAGAATATAAGTCACTAAATATCTGAGATGAAAAAGTATTAAAAAAGTAAAACCAATTAAATATACAATTAATAAATTCTGTTAAATAATTAAATTTTTTAAATTTAGAAAATATATAAAAATAAGTGCTAAATAAGAAGGGAAAAGTATATAATGAAAACAGTGTATTTTTATCAGTTCAGATATATATGAGTATTTTTGTGATCATATAACATGTGAAGATGATTAGCAAACAAAACATTAAGATTCTATACCCTAACCCTTTCCATGCTTTCAATAGAAACAAAAAAGGATTAAGTTTGTACCTTGATAATGGAAGTCATATTACGAACAACCATAGCAACATATTCTGAATCAGAGTACGAGTTAAGAACATCAGAATGTGTCAAGAACGGGCTAAGGTAATCATTGGCTCCGATGCTAAACATGTAGACAGCGTTTGATAACAATAACTTAGCTTCAGACCTCCCTAAGTTGTTCCTCAAAAAAACTGCTACTTTCTTGTAGTTTCTAGCTTGTGTTTTGAAAGGTATTACCTGAAAGTTTGGAATGCCAAATAAAATGGTCATGCATGATTCAGGGCATTCTTTTTTCAGTATTTTTTTCCAGTCTACCAAACGAAGCATAAGGCCAATTCTAACTGATATTTTGTATTTTATTTGAAACATTATTTAAATCACACACCTTTAAAAAAAATTATCTTAAAAAGAAATATTACCTTTTCACAAAATTACCATATAGTTTTGTTTATTTTCAATGAAAGAAGATTCTGATCTTACACGAAATGATAGGTCAAGGTTTGTGCTAGGTCATTAGTTGGCCCGTGAAGTGAGGGCTTCTTTAGGACCATGTCATGTCATGTCATGTGTCGGCAAAGTAAAAAAAGGGTAAAAACCGGCATGTTTTCTAGTGCCTGTTTTAATCACTGTTATACTTTAAGTATATGACACGAGAAGAAGAAGCTTGTGTAAAAACAACTACAACCACAATAATAATAGTAATAAATCTACCAAAACAAAAAAGCATGGCTTGTTCAATTAACCTAATCATAGTGCTATCCCATGTGTGATCGTTGTTACCCTAGCTATGCATCCTAGATGCTTGACATGCACATGACACGTTAATTACCAATTACTATATCTTATTACTGGTTGCTATAACATTTTCACTTAGCTAAAACCTTTTCACTTAGCTAAAACTAGCATTAATGCAAAAGCAAATAGGGTATGAATGAATTTGACTCACCGACCCTTCAAAAGTTTCAACAAGAGCACCAGCTCCACCAGATGCAAAATTCACTCCTCCATAGTATTGACTATTGCCAGGTTGTAAATATGGAGGAACCAATGGTAGATTTACATATTCAGCTACAAAAGATTGATGATGATAAGATAAGGCTTGGTATTAAGTTAATTAGATACTACTATTATTGTAATGGGGGACAAGAAAATATGGTGGTTCAACCAAATTGGATTCTGACTAGTAACAAGACAAGAAGCATGGGATCTCCAAATCTTACCTATGAAATCTGATATCAACCGTCCATCAGAGAATCTCCCTGTTGGGAACTTGAAGTATGTCTCCCCATAGGGCCAGAAATTTGCTTGGTCAAGGGCTGTAGTGTTGATGTAATTGTTGTTTCCAGCATCTAAGAAAGAATCACCAAAAATGAAGAGGGGAACATGTTTGATGCTTCTAGGGTCGATCTTGCTTCCATGGATATGAGACACAAAAGCAAAGAAGAAGAACAACACACAGCTTGATAGATTTGACACTGTGAACTTCATCTTCACAAATCTGTTGCAATCTCAAGTATGTCATGGTTGACAAGCATATATATATATATAGATATGATGACTCCATCGAACACACCAGGAAAATCGTGTTTGGTAGAGAAAAAACACATAACTAGAAATTTTTCTTTCTCCATTGGCCACATATTACGTAGTGTAAACAATTATTTTATGTGTACATATTGTTTGATTTGGCTTAGTCAACGCGATTTGATGAGTAGAAGTATAATCTTGATTATGTTATTATAATGAGAGACATAGATTGAAGAATATGAAGCTTCCACTTGCACACACATTTCAGATCTTGTTCATTCCATTATCAGATATACACTTGACAGAACCAAGTTTTATTGAAACTGATGTTTAAATTTTGAATTTTGATGAAATTTGATAACATTACACACTACCCAGAAGGAGCAATTGAAGGTATTGGAGTTGGAGAGTAGAAAGGAAGTTGGAATGATTAATGTTTGAATAATGGATGAAGAGGGTAGAGGGTGAGTGGATCAATAGCTTTTGTTTAATGCCACTGGCATTGCCATGTTGTCACGTCACTGTCTTACATTTCTGACAAAAATGGTGCATTCATCATCAACGTGGCGCCACCTTCTTGGACTTTAACTCTTCGCAGATGCTGAATAATTTCTCGGCTGACATTGTTGTACGACACGTCAAAGCCACTCGCTAAAGCGTTGATTATGTTCATATTAATTTCCACACTTCATGCCATTATAGATGTTCATACTAAATGTTTATAAATAAAAACCACGAGCGAGGTATTCTCACACTTATAATTTCTTCATTTTTTTTTTCTAAAACTCTTCCTTTTTCTATTTTGTATACTTGTTGGTATTTTAAATTATTTGAAAATAATATAGCACTCTTTATAGTTCACACTAATTTTTAATACAAAAAAACATTACATGTTATAAGAAATATTTTGTAATTAGAATGACAATTAAACTCTTTCATTATTATTGTCTTAACTTATCTTTAACTTTAACGAAGATTTTCATTTTCAAGTATAAATATGTGTAATAGTGACTTATGAAGACGGAAATAATTATATCCATATTTACACATTTCTTATTATCTACTACTATTGTGTTAAATTAATAAAAACTCATACTTTTTAGGATTTAAAATTTTATTTTCAATGTTCTATTTAGTTTTTATTAACTCTTTTTTTACATAATTTTTTTCTCTCAATTCTTCAACTAGTTCAATATTCATTAAATTTTAAATTTACCACATTTTCAATATATTTTTATTCTTATAAAAATATCAATTATACATTTTCTTTTTTTATATGATTTTCTTGAAATGATATATTATATTTCACAAAATATAAATCTCAATTTTATTTAATTAACTTGCGTTTGTAGGACATAAATTTGGTTACTTTTATTTTATTTTTTATACTTTTATTTTTTATTAAGTGAGATAGTTTGAATATTAATTTTGAGTGTTCGATCACATAAATCTTTTTAATTTATTAGATAATTTTTTTAAAAAAATATTTTTTCTTTTTCTTAGGTCTTAATTTCATTTGAATTTTTTTTCTAATTTTCATTCTCTATTTCAACGTTTAACTTATTCTATATACATTAGTTTACTCAAATTATTTATTTATTTCTTCTTTTAACATTTTATATAAATAATACATATATTAATTTCCATGAAATTTTAATTATGTGTTATTATTATTAATAATATATTTGTTTTACTATAATTTTTTAAAAATATTTGATTAATATTTAAGACAGTATAAAAGTAAATATAAAAGTGAAACTCACTACCCAACAAAGATGACAATAAAAGTGAAACTCGTTATCCAACAAAGATGACAATGAGATATATATTATTATGGAAAGATTTGAGTGGGTCAATGATTATATTATATCTGAATTAGCATATGGTATGCAAGATCGATTATAAAACCTGATCAATATTATATGTAAGATATTCGATTCACAACTAATGTAGAGATTTCATATTTCTTTTTAGGTCAACTACACAGAAGTTGATTCTGAAACCAATTTCTAAATTTTTATTTGTAAATTTCTGAAAAATCCCAACCTGAATTCAAAAATGATTTTTCCAAGTTTTAAAGTAAGATGAAAGTAAAAAAATATAGAAATTCAGATTCACTGCCTGAAAGACAGCAACAAAATCTTTGACTATAAGGAAAAGAGTTTGTTACCCACGTGTTGAGTATGGATAAATATGTATTATTTGAAATTTATATTAATATCATACTCTTAATGAACTTTTTTTATTTTATTTTAGACTCTTCATAATTAAAGGTGGTAAATGTGTTGTTGATAAAGAGAAAAACATTAATTGAATGTTTTTTAATTTTGTTTTTCTTACTGTAGTTTTCATGTTTATTTTACTTGAATTAAATAAATTTCCATTTGAAGTTTTTTTTTTTTATCAAAATTGAAAAGAAAACTTTTTTATTTTTTATAAATAAGCATATATATCCCTGGTATGGGCTTTTTGTTAATCCATAACCTGCAAATTCTAATGGATAGAAACTTAATCCAATACAAGACAAAAAGACAAATTCTTCCTGCACCCTAATATACTCTTCCAGCACCCCAATACAAAATTTTAATTCCACAACTGTCACTATCCGGTTTACATGGACAAAAAAATAGAACCGGATGGCACCCCCATCCGGTTCACATTTCAAAAAAAATACAATCGAATGAGTATGTCATCCGGTTGTCATTTTAAAATAAAAAAAGAATCGGATGACACCACATCCGGTTGTCATTTCAAAATAAAATGACAACCAGATGACACATTCATCCTGTTGTCATTTCAAAATAAAATGACAATCGGATGACAACCTCATCCGGTTGTCATTTAAAAAAAATGTCATTTTATTTGGAAATGAGAACCGGATGACATACTCATCTGGTTGTCATTTTTTATTTTGAAATGACAACCGGATGAGGATGTCATCCGGTTCTCATTTCCAAATCAAAACGACAACCGGATGGAACTCATCCGGTTCTCATACATCAAATCAAAAAATTCTTCTGTTCGTCGTCAACAACGTCCCAAACCCCAAATCAACTACTCTAATCAGCAATATCACTTACTAATTGCTAATAAACACCAAAAATTACTTACTTATTACTTGTTTGAAAGATTAATCAAAGATTTAGAAGAATGGAAACGGATGAAGTTAAAATGAAACCCGGATGAGGTGTCATCCGGTTGTCAATTTTTTAAAAATGACACCCGGATGGGATGCCATCCAGTTCTCTCTTTTTTTGGCATTGTGAACCGGATAAGTGTGCTTTCTATATTGGGGTATTTATGAAATTAAAAATCTGTATTGAGGTGCAGGAAGCGTGTATTAGGGTGTAGGAAGAATTTGTCCAAAACAAATACTTGACCCCATCATATAATATTAAAGCTGTTTTTCTTACCTTTATAATGTCCAAATTTAAATATTTTATTTACTTATATTAAACCATTAAATGTATGTAAAAAAACATCATTTTGTAAATTTTTTTATTAACTATTTTCAACTTACTTGTAATTTTGTATCGATCCTTTCTGGTTATAAAATTTTCTAAACCGACAAATGAAAAAAAAAAAAAAAAAAAAAAAAA
>Ga0209489_100644_pt1 | contig 67995 bp, 28 predicted proteins | sample SiratrowhiteBW_FD_187527 | JGI IMG/M metagenome (GOLD analysis project Ga0209489, IMG submission 187527) | Root nodule microbial communities of legume samples collected from California, USA - Siratro white BW (SPAdes) (version 2) | ecosystem: Host-associated > Plants > Roots > Nodule | place... | reverse complement strand
AAAAATATATATATATATATATATATATATATATATATATATATATATATATATATATATCTTGAAAAATAGGGGTACAGATTGTAATACCCTTATAATCCTAATTAACATGTAACACTTTGAAAAATAGGGGTACCAATTTAAAATGACAACTGATTTACAAGCATTGACAAATTTAAAAGTATCATTAAATAATTTTATATTTTTTATATAATATAGTAAAAAATTCAATATAATTATAATTTACAAATTTTAAAGTTTTGGATTTTTGTAGAGTTTAATAAAATCATAAAAAAATCAATTTTAATTATATAATATTTGTATATTTTATAACATTATAATTTGATTATATATATATATATATATATATATATATATATATATATATATATATATTTGTGTGTGTTACTGTTATTAGTATTCTTTCAAACATATTAAACTGATTATCTTTATTTGTTTTTTAATTGGTTATATATCTAATTAAACTAAATAACAGGTCAAACATGATAAACAACTAAACTTCTGATGTAGTTCAACTTGAACCAAATGTTTTTAAGTGACTTCTAAGTTAAGTTAATTTTGAAAATGAATTGTATTATATTTTTAATTTTTAAATAATTCATTTAAATCTAGTACTAAATTAACAACATTTCGTCTATTCATTCTGTATAATACTATCTATGGATTTTTAAAAGTTGTAACCTTACAGTCAAACTTCTATTTTTCTTAATTTATAAAGAATAAGATTACAAAACTTTTGTAATAAAATAAATTAATATTTAACTATATTTAAATCTACTACAAACTTATCACAACCAGGTAAAAAGAAATTTCCCCAAAGTATCTAGTGGCCAGAAGATGATAGAATTAGGTATGAAATTGTCTGTTTGCACCGATTGTTTTAGGAGAAGGGAATTCTGTGTCTAAACCAAATCTTATTTACCTGAATACATGAATTATAACTTATTTTTAAAAAATATTGAAAATAGAGTATGATTTTATTTCTTATAAGTTTTTCCTTTCATTCATTTTTTTTTTTTTGATTTTGTTTGATTTTACGGTGCAGTACACCTTGTTATTGGACTGATAAAAAATAGTTTCGTATTTTTGTTGGCGGAATTTTGGCCAGTATACACCTTGCTATTTCCCTAGCGGTTCTGTTTATTTTTATTTTTTTTATTTTATCACGTTTTTTTTTTATTTCTCATGTTTTTGTAACTTTCATGATCTATTGTCGTTATGCTTTATTATTCTTCTGTGTTCTAATTTTGGCCTTGTTATGACTTTTTTATCATTCCAGCTCCAATTGTATTGTTCTTCCAAAATTATTTCATACCAATAAGTCCATTTTGGGTGACAAATTTTTTTCTCAAATCTTTTTAACTGAAAATAGCTATTTGTAATATTTAACCATCAATTGATTAATGAAAAAAATTGACAATTCCTTTCAAATATACAAATCAGTAAAAATTTATTTATAATAATAATAATATTTAAATAGGCAAAAAATATTGTTTTAATATGAATAAAATAAAGAATTAGAAATAAATATTATAAAGATTTAGATTTATTTCAAGAAAATAATCCTTAATTTTTATAAAAAAGAAAAATTTCTCAATATATAAAATAAAGTAGTAATAGTTTCCTCATTTAAATTGTAACTGAAAATAAGATATAAACTTAAAAGGATATGAAAAAAATAAAAAATAAATTATACTAATAAGTTCCATAACAAATGAACTAGATAAATCTAAAAAGAAAAATTATAAGAGATACTAATTCAATCTTAAAAGAAATAAATAAAAAGTTACATCAACTAAAAATTAAAATTTCAAAAAAATATAATACCTGAGTGTCATTTAAAATTAAATTTCAAAATAGATAAAAGAATATAAAATTTATAAATAAAGAATAAATATTTATTCTTTTATTCATTTAAAATTTCATCTCTTGAATTTGATTTTCTCTATCTACATCTTATCTTGTTAGATTTTAATAATATAAGGTGGCAGTGAAATAAGTAGATTAGTAGACTTATATGAAGTGTAATATAGGTAAGAGTCCAGTTTTTTTTTTTTTTTTTTAAGTGGTTTCTTTTATTCTCTTATTTCTATTGTTGATTAAGAAAAGTAACGTTGATATAGGATTTAATCTTTAGAAGCTTACCTCAATTTTAATTGTTTTTTTTTTAACTTTAAGGGAAAGTTTAAGTATATAAGTTGAAGTATGTATGATTCTAGTAAGTTATTTAAAGTTTATTTTTTTATTATTTTATTTTATGAAAATTTACTGTTTGTATCTGGATATCGCTTAAGCGATTGTTAAAGTGATGTTTAAGAACTAGTGATTATAAGATTATAATTATCTTTTATTGTCTCTCAAACCATAGTTTAGATGTTTAAGCAATGTTGTAAGTTAAACCAGAGAGAGTTGAGAGAATTTTATGGTTGGTGAAAAGTTTTAATATCGGATAGATAACTAGTTCAAACATTTAATATTGTACATATAGGAGTACCTTAAATAAAAAATACTTTATTGGAGGTGAGAAAAGAACCATTAATATTTGTAGAAACTTTTCAATATACAACAAAAGCCTAAATGTGTTGAAATGATTTGGAGAAAGACTTTAACCCCTTAAGAACAAAATCATACAAAAGCAAATTATAAAAAAAAAGTTTAGAAAGAAAAAATTGTACTTTAAACTCTGAGAAACTAAGATGACCACAAAAGATTTTCATTGATACTTTCAAATTGAAAAAAATACAGGTAAGAGATTTTAACTAGGATAAAGACCTTACCCTAAATACTTCGGTAACCTTACCAAAAGTCAAAAATGGAATGCATGCTATCACTGCTTACAAAAATAGAATTTTCTACTCTTTATAAACCGAATGAAAAGAAATTTAAATAGAAATAGATAAAATTTAAACCATAAACAAAAAAGAGATAAACACTCTGAAAATGTAAAATTAAAAAAAAATCATACTTTAAATTTTAAAAAAACTCTGAAAATGTAAAATTAAAAAAAAATCATACTTTAAATCTTAAAAAACTCAGATGGTGGCGATACATCTCATTGACACTTTCCGAATGAAAAACAGATCGAGTAAGATATATATAGAATTTATAAGAAAAAGAGATAGACTTTAAGGTGTGAAAACAAAATCAAACAAAAAAGAAAACAAATTATATTTTAAAACCTAAAAAACTTAGATGGCTGACACTTTCAAAATAAAAAATAGATCATGTAAGAGATTTTACGGATTTTGTAAAAGAAAAAGATAGACCTTAAGTCTTGAAAACAAAATCATACAAAATCAAACAAAACAAAAAGAATTCATACTTTAAACTCCAAAGAAGTCAAATGACGACAACATAGATCAAAATGAAAAATAGATCAAAATATTTTATTGATTTTTTTAAGAGGAAAAAATAGAATTTTTAAGTCAGTAGACCAAACATCATAGGAAACCAAACAAAAAAGAAAAAAAAAATTGTATTTTAAACCCTAAATAACTCAAATGGCGACAACAAGTCTCTATTGACGCTTTTAAAATTAAAAAGACATTAAATAAGATAATTTACTAATTTTGTAAGAGAAAGAGATAGATTTTAAGTTGTGAAAACAAAATCATACAACATCAGAAAAGAAATAAAGCATACTTTAAATTCTAAAGAACTCAAATAGTGGCAACAGATATCCATAGACCCTTTCAAAATGAAAAAAAGAGGTCAGGTGAGAGATTTTCCAGATTTTGTAAAAAAAAATATTAACTTTAAGTTGTAAAAATAAAATCATTTAAAAATAATAAAAAAAGTAAAAAAAAAATGTACCTTAAATTCTAAAAAACTTAGATGGCGATAATAGATCTTTATTGACAATTTTCAAAATGAAAAAGAACTCACTTAAGATATTTTATTCATTTTGTAACTGACGTTTTTAAGTCGTAAAAGCAAAATCATACAAACCCAAATATAACGAAAAAAAAAAATCATACTTTAAACCCTAAAAAACTCAAATGGCGAAAACAAATATTCATTGACTTTCAAAATAAAAAATAAGTCAGGTAAGAAATTTTATAAATTTTGTAAAAGAAAAAAAAGATAAACATTAAAATCATACAAAAGTTTGTAATTTAAACTAACTAAAATGGTAACAAAAAATAATCATTGATGCTTTCAAAAGGAAAAAGAAATCGTTTAAGAGATTTTATTGATTTTACTTCACATGAATAAAAAAATTCCTGATTTTCATTCTTTGAAGAGTTTTTGAGTCAGAAAACCAACTCTATTGGATTTGTAGATAAATTTTTACAAAACATGAAAAGGTGGTGTAAGGTCTGTAACATGATTTAGAAACGATTTGTGAGAAGCAGAAGACACACCATGGATGAGAGAAAAATAAAGAAGAGAAGAACACTTTAGTATTGTCTTTAGCCATTTGTTATGTGCCAGCTTTGCCACGTAGGTAAAAAAATATTTTTTTTGAAAAACTTTTGAATATTTTCTTTTAATTAGTACTTTTATTGTAATAAAATTTCTTAAAATGTGAATATGTAACACGAAAAGGATCCCCATGCAATAGATTTAAAACATATGTAATGTTTTTAAAATTTACCGGAATATCTCTCTCTCCATATATATATATATATGTGTTACTCATTTAATCTTGTATTAGAACAAATAAAGTCAGTAGGACTAAAAGGAATTACTTTTAAGCATAAAATTTAAAAAATAAAAAGGTTATATATATTAAGGATTAAATAAGTAATTAAAATTTATATACTATAAATTCATATCTTATAAATTTATTTATCTTTCTTTATTTATAATACGAAACAAAACTTGATTTAAGGAAGTACCTCAAGAGATAAAGGGTGATAAATGTTGGAGCCACATGATGGGTTGTTAAGGTATCCTTAGTATGCCATCACATACACCTTTTTATTTTTCTAGATTTAGTTTTAAATCTTCCAATACTCAACATTAGTTTCTACAAAAGGGTATCAGTTTTTTTCCGATATAGTATAGTCATAAAAATATCATTGCATTGCATGGGACCAAATAAGTAATATTGGTGAGAAATAATGGTATGCATGGGTTTAGGGTTTGTGATAGTTGTTGTTGAGAACCTTAATCCTTTATACTGTATATGCAGACTCAAATGTTCTCACGCTTCTTCTCCCACTAGCTTCCAAAAGCATTCCATGTTTCCATAGATTCGATATGTTAACTTTATGAGATTTAGCAAGCGTTTCGTAGCGTGCCACCTAGGCATCCACCTAGGATTCATTCTCTCGTGTCTGACGCACACTCATCAACATTAAGTCGCATTTATCCACGTGCCGATCTCCTCAGTCCAGAAGCTCTAAAGCAATTCACCTTGACGATAAAAGCTTCAAATCACTATAAATACCTTACCACCCTCTGCCATTTCATCCTCAATCAATTAAGCAAGTGAATTCATATTTTTGGTACCCTATTATCCTTTCTATTTTTAAATCATCTTTTGTTTCTACTTTTCTTTTTCCTTTTTTTTTTCAGTAGTAAGTCAAAATGGGGTCTCTGGTTCACATAATTTTACACCACGAAGATATTATTTGCTATGATCAAGAATGGTGTGCGTACCAGCTCATGAATGTTTTTGAAGGTGATGATGATGATAACGATGACAGTGATTATGATTATGCCCCGGCAGCTTAAAAGATAAGAGATGTTGACAACAATTCATGCTCCTGTCACCAAGTTAATCTGGGAATGTTTGTTTAGAACTAAGTAGAGGAAGAAGAAATATTTATATATATGCATAATGTTTCTGGGATTGGGTTGTAATCCAACCGTTGTTGTCATAGTTTAGAGCGTGCTTGAATGTAATATATATAACCTAATTTATCTTATTAGAATATTAGTGAGTCGTTTCGGTGAGAATTGAAGGAGCTACGTTATTGTAACATGATAGTTTGCATGTATATGAGAAATTGTTGCAAATAATTGATAGTCCATACATATCTCATTGCTTACATTTTCATCAATAGTTGGCACTAATAAGAAATAATTTGAAATGAGATGATGACTTATTATTACATTAATAATTACAAGTCACTTTTGATATTGCTTTTAGTATTGAATATTTATTGATTGTTGTTATGTATTACTTATTTATTGTTTCTGTGTTATACTTAACAAATTTACTCATATTAATATTAACATTTTTTTATAAAACCAAAAACTAAATAGTTTTCCAAACTCATCTTCCTTAATTATATGGTAATGTATCTCTATAATATATCATACTATTAAATCTTTGTGGGTCCTTATTTTTAAGATTCTATATTTATTTATTTTTAATGTAAAAGTTTTATAAAAACTCATTTAATAATATATTATGTATACTTTAATTTAGAAACATTTATTATTATAAAATATTTCTCTGAAAAAGTGACTTTTAACATAAAAAATAATTTTTATTTCTATTATTTAGTATTTTAAATGTATTATCATGTTAATATACTTTAATACAGCGATCTTATAAAACTTAACTTTTAAACTTATGACCCTATAATTTTTGGAGACGTATTTTATTAACTAGAAAGACTCCAAAATATATTCCTTACGAGATTATTATTTGGAATATTTATTCATTCAATAATTTTGTATCTTAGCAAGCAACAAGCTAGAGACTTATTGTTAGCCTTTCAAATTGCCATTTAGGTAGATTCTCTTCAAATTAATCACAGTTTCCACCATCATTTCATGCTGTCCTTTGCTGTTTGCTATGGAACTCTTTTGTTCTTTTCTCCCTTTCCTCTTTAGTAACATATATTGATGCTTTTTTTAAGTTATTTTCGAACTAACAAATTAATTAAGGAATGTTAACATAAAATTCAAGGTTGCTATTGGGAGGTGTTATAGGATCAATGCCAACAAGATTAGAAAAGTTTTGTTAGAGATCTCCTTATTATTTAGGAACTGTGTTTGCATATTTGAAGCTGTACATCATTTCTAGCAGGCTGAGGTGGAATTTGGCAGCATTTTGACAATTTCCAAATTGATGACCTTGTAAAGCAAAATTTCCTAAACGATGCCATGTAAATTGAAGCTAAATTTATTCTTATTTAAGAGTCATCATCACTTGCCTGAAATAAATTGTGGAATAAACAAAGCTAACTTATTAGACTAGTAGTTGTGATTTCATCCAAGTAGTTCTACATCATTCTCTTTTCTCTTGATAGTTTGCAAAATAGTTAAAAAAAAAAGGAAAGGAAGAAAAAAGAAGTGAGAGACGTCTGCCACTGATACGCAATAATTTTATTGGTACTATATTATTGATCAATGAAAAATCACTTTCCATGAAACTTTTAAAATTTTGCTTATTATTGACATAAGCAAAGTCGTGATATTTATGAATAAATGACAGTGTAAATAAGATATTCTTTCTCTCTAATATTAAAAGCCACTAGGAAAAGGCCATTGTTAATTAATTAATTCCAACAGATGCTTTTGGTGAAGATAACAGATGATGAAATCGAACTAATTCCCCTTGTCGCCACAGTCCATTGGCTACAGAAAGGCCGAAAAGGGAAAGAAGAAACTAAAATAATCCACTAAAGAACGATAAAGATTCCATGCTAATTAATTAATATAAACATATAGCTAAGTAAGTATTAAAAGGCAAACCACTAGTGTAAACCAACCCCTGATGCCCCTAATCTGGCACTTTAAATGACCCAGCCTTTCACTGAAGGATTGGTTATGCTTTTGTCACCCTCCAAGGCTCCAACAACACCAACATGTTGACATATCTGACTAGTAACTCCAACTATTTTGCTGAGTTGTGTCAACAGATTTCCTACGTGGCTGGTCGATATAGCACCACACATCCTGGGACTGGGTCATGCTCACACCCCAAGCATAAATCCACACACTTCCCTCGTGGCTTGCTTGTGCCAAAACGAGGTCCACACTTACCCTTCCCTTTATATAAACACCATCCACTCTCTTCTCTACTCAAACCCAACTTACACCACTACTCTCTTATACACCTTCCATTTATTCTCTCCTACCATTCCTCTCCTGCTTCCTCTACCATCTTACAAAAATGTCGTTCACTGCCAAAGTCATAGCCCCCTGGTGCAACGTTGATGGTGTTGATGAGAAACATCATGCTCCGGCTACTTGCATTGAAGAAAGTGTTTTCAATGGGCATGGAGATTTTGTAAGTTTTGTCCCAGTTGTATCTATGGAGGGTGATGACGATGACGACGACGGTAGTTACGACTACGCACCTGCAGCATAAACTATATGTTGGGTTACCTAGTACTATCCAACTTGCTGACATACTAGAATGTCTGCTTCAACTCTTAATTATTAGTTTGGTGCTATCAAATTACAAAATTATGTGTTAGGTGACTTTATGTTGATGTAGGCATGCACTATATATGAATTGTTTAGTCACTATTTTGTTATCCATGAGAAACGTAGTTGATTAATTTATGCTTCTGGAAATTGCTGACGTTACTGATTGTCTTATGCTTCAATCAAGATGTCACAAATTAAATTAGTTCAGTTTTTGTTCCGTCTTGAATTTCTCAGCCATTAATTTTATTTATCATTATCCATGGAGTTGCTATTGAAGGAAATTTCCACATTTATTTCTTTCCTTGTTTTCTTAATTAGTTTCCTTTTAGTTGCTCTTTAAGTGGCCAGTCCTTGTCTAGTAAATTTTTAATTGGAATCCACTGAAGACCCATTATATAGCTCATGTGTTCAATTTTCTCTTGTGATTTCTGTAAGTTTGGTTCTTCACCTCCTATTTCAGATAAGGCGACCCACATGGGCCTCCAGATAGAACCAACTGTGTATATATACCAAGAAAACAAAAATGTTAGTAATTTGAGTGGTGTGTCTTTTTGCTTGAAAAAGTGAAATTTAAATATCAGTTTGGTTTCAATGCATTCTCTAACTTTCAATTAATATCAAATCAGAAAAAAATACAACTTCTGTGTAATTATTATATACTATATGACAAGTTATACTTATGAATTGCAGAGTAGGGTCCAATTAAAAACCTGATATGTGATACACTGCTGTACAATAAATGCAACATAGTCAAGTAGTACAATAGGAAGAGATGTTCAAAATGTAACTAAATATGATAATCTGCACTACCATCATCTAAATAATTCAAACTACTTTTTATGTGGACGTGTGTATTTAGTTTCTATTTAGCATATATATGTTAATTTCATGATGTGATCATATATGAGTGAATTCCGGATATTTTTACGCTGCATTATGTTCATTTGTGCTTTACTAATGGAATATTAATGGTGTTCATATAATGTTTGTGGGATAATATAGTGAGAATTGAATTTCTGGTTTAAATTCAGCAAGTTAGCTGTAAACTTTAGATTATAAATTTGTACATTACACAGTTTTTTTTTCTTTTTTTTTTAACAACAAAAAATAATGAATAATAAAGAAAACAATTTAGGAGTGTTCTAACCCTTATACACAATACCGCATTAAGAAATAAGTGTCTAAGAAACGAATTTACCTTTCTAGACATACTTAAGCACTTCTCTTGAGGACACAAAAAAACACAAATAAACATAAACAAATAAAATACACACAAGAAATTGAAACCACCCAAGAATTACATAATGTTATCAAGGTCACAACTCCCTAATCACTTAACCTGCAAAACCTGGCCACTCTCAGACTTTCATAACAAATCTCACCTTACTAACATGAAAATCTAAGTCATAACATGTAAGCACACCATCGGAGATAAGTGCCAATCCGAGTAAGAAAAGGTGGTTCTCTTCAACTTAAACCAGAGCCAAACCTTTAACTAAGCTAGACAAAATATTTCTTCAATATCCACAAGCCCACCTTTAAAAACCACCTTATTGCTAAGATTCCGTATCTCTGAAACAGTAGTCACCCACATCCATTTCCATACTCTATTAACTCCCTTCCTTTGACTCAATAGACAGTAGCTTTGAAAATTAACAAATGTAGACTCATGTCTAACAACCACCACGTTCCCTACCCACCTGTCACACATATCCCATACTTGTCTTGCCACTCTACAGGTATTAAAAAGATGTTTAGCAGTTTCAACATGTTCTTGGTACAATGGGCACAACACACTCCCTAGCTGAACACCCCTTCAGGCTAGGTTGGATCTAGTTGGCAACCTATCCAAAAGTAACCTCCAAACACACACTAACGTTGAAGGAGCAACTTTTAAAGATCATAATACCTGAAAAGTCTCTGAAATTTGTATTAGATCTTCACAATTCAAGATACTGTAATCAGACTTAACTGTATACTCTTGAAGATCCTCCTCCACCCAAACCAACCTGTCTTGACCCCTCGCCTCCCACTTGACATTAGAAATCATGGCTATCATTTGTTCTTCTAGATTCTTTTCCCATTCAAACCTCTACCTGTGCCAGCTAGGATTCTAAGTTGTACATCAAGAAGGCTTATTATCTTCCTATTCTGCAAGATCTCCTACCAAATTATCTTTATTGTGAGAAATTGAGTACATTACACAAGTTACCTATTTTGACCATGAGTTTTATTCGTTTGTGGATAATACTTACTTTTGAGAAGGAAAAGAAAAGGGATAGTTTGATATGGTAAAGATAATTGAAAGATTTTAGTTCTAAAATAATCAAATTCAATTTTAATAATTTTTTCAAAATCTACTTGTTAAACCAGTTAGTTGAATAATTTTGTTTAGCTTGTCTTTGATTTCACTTAAAAAAAAAAACTAAAAAAAAAATACTAATTTGATTATACGCGAAACAAAGCTTGCTTGTTTTGTTAAATTTGGATTAACTATAGAATGAGGGTTCTTTTCTCACAAGAATTAATGGGCAAAAACACCATTCAACAAAATATTTTTTTCTTCTAAATAATAACTTTAAAAAATTTATACATTTTCTTAATTGTATTTTGAATCAAGACTTTATAAAGACAAAACAAAAAAAATATTCTTTTACATATATTAGTCATAGTATCATCACATAAAATTTATTAAAAAACATGAAAGTTAAACTAAATTAAAAATAAAAACTCAGCAAACTATGGTACTAACTCAAAAAAAGAATAAAATAAAAAAGTAAAATAATAAAATTAAGGAAAAAAAGTTTGAAGAAAAAAAAAATACTTCTAATACTACTTCTTTAGTTATTTTAATTAAAAGTTGTATAACTAATGCAACCTTTTTATTATTTTTAATAGATTAATAAGTACAATTTTGACTTTTTATATACATCTAAGTTTTCTTATAACTCTTTATTGAATAGATTTTTGTTGTGTTGATACAATACACTGCGGTAGACTATCAACATGAAAAAAAAAAACATCTAACAAACCTGAAGAAAGAAATTAGAAGACTGACTTATGGGATAAGTTTTTTTTTTCTTTATTTAACATGTTGTTTATGTGCATTAATTAATATTTGTCCTTTAACTTGTTGATTAATTACTTTTTTATAAAAAAAACATCACATTTGATCTAAAAAAATAACTTTTAAGTAAAAAATTAAATATATAGTTCTTTAATTATAAAAAAGTAAAAATAAAAAATTATGTTTATAAATCAAGCACTATTTAACCAATAAAAAATATAATAATCAAAGTTGTACTAGCCTGTATGATTTTTTTTAATATATTAAAGAAATTAAAACAAAGAAAGTTGTATTGATTAAGAAAACTTCTATGCACACAACGAAACTTATCTCTAAATTTATTCTTTTAGTATTGATATATGTATGAGGATTTACCAACTACAAGTGACTTGTGTGGTTCTTAAATCTCAATTAAGTTGTAATTAAGTTTTAACTTTACAATTATCTCTTTTTCATGTGTTAACACTTGTTGGTTATGTCTTATGAGTAACTAAAGGAATACATGTGGTTCTCAAACTTCTGTCAAGTCTTTTATGAAGTGTCAAATTGAGTTTTAAATTTTTTTCTTGACATGTGTTATTAAGTTTGGAGTTGAAACTTGATTGGTTATGTTTGAGTAGGCACTTAGGGATGATTTGTAGTCCTTAAACTTTAATCAGGTCTTTCATTAAGTGTGTTAAGTCCTCTCATTAAATGTTCAATTAAGTGCATTGTGAGTTGGAATGTGATAGGCATATATTGTGATTAACACTTAAGAGTAACTTGCATCTTCAAACTTTAATTTAATGCTAAGCTTTTACTTAAAGAATTCAAATAAGCTTTTACTGACATGTTTTCTCTTAGAATTTTTAAAAAATGTTGTATATTGTTATTTCAAATGATTTTAAATTTAATATTATATCATAATATAACAATGTAAAAGTAATCACTATTATTTAACCCTAATATCATGGAAATTGATATCAACTTTTTTGTTACTTCGTTTCATATTCAAAATTATAGATCCATTTGGATTTTTAGGGCAGATGGAAATGTTTGATGCTATTTGAACCTTTTTTTGAAGAAGATGACAAAAGAAATATTAATCTACAACTTTATTTGATTATTGGATTGGATTCTGCTTTTTTATAGTTCTTTGCATAAAATATAGGTTTTATATGTAATTTTTTTCAGTGACGAGTAATATATTCATATACAGATAATGTGTATGTTTATATATTAATATATAACTAGTAGATGCTTAATAAAAATGGATATTACTATTATACTTTAAATAAACTCAATGATGTTCCAAATTTTTTCAATATATATAACTATATAAATAGACAATTCGCACACTAAAACTATAATAGTGTAAAGACGTAAAATTAATTCCTCTAGTAAAGGACGATTTTGAAAAATATTACGAAAAATTATCATAAAAAAATACCCAAAATCGAATAATCCAATTAAGTCTTTGATTACTAATTTTTTTTCATATATAAAGAAAATGTTTAAATAGCTACCTTCCGCTGCAGGATCCCATATTGGATCTACCATTTTGACAATGAAATGAAGTAAAAATAAAAGTTTATGTTAATTGAGGTTAGATGGGGAACAAAACCCCTATGTTAAAAAAGGTCTACATCACATTATAAAAAAAAAAAAAAAAAAAAAAAAAAAAAAAAAAAAAAAAAAAACAACAACAACAACTAAACTAGAACTAGAACTAAAACATACTTCCTGTGTAGAAGCTTCCAGCATTCAACACTTTCTTTTCTCAAATTACTTCTTATTATTCAATGAAAACCAAATGATATGCCCTTTTGTTCCAAGTCTAATGATTTACAAAACTCCTCGATTAATATTTTTAATTTTATATATAAAACAGAGACAATGAAATTCTTACAATACATCGTGAAATATAGAACGAGAGAAATCTGGTTCAAGCATTAGCAGATAAATTAAATAAGATTTACGTAATTAATAACTATAAAATCTATCTAAGGTTGACTTTCATAGAAGACAATATAATGTTTTTAAACATATTATTAGTAAATATAAATATGAATTATTACTAAAAAAAATTATTTAGAGACCAATATTTAACTATCAAATGAAATGGTTGTTAATTGTGACCAAAATAGTTATCAAATTAAATTTTGCTTGCTGAATAACTACAAAATAGAAGTAATGAAATTAGATACCAATTTAGAATCTAATAACATAGGTCACTCAAACTTTGGTAGTTAATGTTAGATACCAATTATTTAACTTAATTGGTCACTATATTCAATCATTACTTCTATTTTGTAGTTATTTAGCAAGCAAAATTTAATTTGATGACTATTTTGGTCACAATTAGTAACCATTTTATTTGGTAACTAAATATTGGTCTCTAAATCACCTTTTTCTTATAGTGTATAGTATTTTAATAATATATAATGAAAAATATGATTATATTTCTAAATTTTTTATAGCAATTTTAAAAAATGAATATATTCTTAAGAATTATTTTCTGAAGGTCAAGGTGTTATTTGATTTTGTAATTTTTTATTAGAGTTTTGAGATTGTTGGTACGATAAGTCTATCAAATCTCGTTTGGATAGTATTTGATATCATCTTAAAAAATGAACTTTAAGCCGACTCAACCTTATAAAATTGACTTGTAAAATAAAATTTGCACTCTCTTATATATTATGAATTGACCTTATCTTTAATCGATGGAGGATTTTAAAACATTCTTTATTCACATATATGTGGAATGATAAGATTGAAAGAAATCCTCTAAGTCTTATGTGTGTTTCAAAAGTTACTATGTTGTTAATTTAGGTTGTTAATAGGTATGAGAATGAGAAAGTACCCAATAATTAGACAAATTATTAGATTAAAGAGATGTTAGTCTTTGGTCTTAGTATTCAATGTAATCTTCTATTTGAATTATGTTGAATTGATAAAATAAGATGAATATTATTAATGAAATGTAATTGAATGATTAGTTATTTTGTATATTAATTGATTTTGGGTTAGCTTATCATATATGCCGAAACTGTCTGAGATGAATCAGGGTTAACTTCAAGAAAGTCGAGTTTTAATTGAGTTTATATCCTTTGATATGGTTGTCAATTTTGCTGATTGGATATAGAGTAGAAATCCACTTGCAAAAATTTTTTTGACCCTTGCTTAGGTTATTAAGATCACAGAGATAATTATATTAAATAAGTAACAATGAGATTGAGTGAATAGTCCTTATAGAATTAAATTATTTATAGGCGTTTAGGCCTGATCCAATCTGTTACCATATATGAATTATTGGTCTTGTAACTAGAGAATTTCTTCCTCCACCTTCATGATATCAGCCTCCACCTTCATATTACTTTTAATTCTAAATTTAACCTTGAGGAAAAGAAGGAAATGTGTTTTGGTAAAACAAGAGACTACTAACTGAAGTGTTCCTCCGAAGATGAAGTGCCATTTGTGCAGATTTTAGGTCATTTTAATTACCCTCCCTTCAGGATACACACAAAAGTGCTCTATCCTTGTCTTGAAATTCAATCATTTTCTCAATAAATTAACTTTTGTCTTCTTTATCTTATTCGTACCAAGAAATAGCCTAATGAGAAAGGGCAACATCTCCATCTTCTTCATTCCACTATACCTTACAAAGGCAAAAAAGAAAATCTTATCACCTTTGACACATTATCACAATGTCTTCAACTTTAACTTTTAAATTAAACCCATGATCTACATTTTAGGTTTTAAATTTAATGTTAGAGGCAATTTTGTCTTTTTAATGTATGGTATGGAGGTATAGGAAGAAGCTCACTTGTAACTAAGGATTGTTTGATGCCTTCTTCCTCCACCTCCATAATTTCTCCGCACTTCCATAATTTTCTAAATTTCAAAAGTGACCTTCTTGAAAAGATTAAGTTGTCCCTGCTCAAAAAAAAGATGATGGTGAACTGGGAAAATGGTAGCTAAAAAGTTAGGGTGAAGCTTGTGCATTGCAGTGAAGAAAATAAGTGACTAATGTAACCATTGGACGATTGATAGTAGTGTATTGTGATTGTTGGAGAGTGTTTGCAGTCACTGAAGACAATATAAACCACAACCCTGCAAACCATCACTCTTCAATCCATCACACCGTTAGTGAAAATATAACCAGCTGCAACGCAACAATCAAACAATACAAACAGAGAAAGGTGCAAGAAGGAGTGAACAACGTCCTTGAAAAATACAAAAAGGTGCGGAAACAAGCAAAAAGAGCAGGAAACGACGAAAAGTGGAGAGAGTAAAAGGTAGGAATGATTTTAAAATTCTAACTTAAAAGAATATTTTTGCTTCTTCGCAAGTTATGGGAGCTCAGGGAAAAATTATGGAGGTGGAGGAAGAAGACGTTAAATTGTTAAATTGTTTGTAGATTGAATCTTTGGAGTTAACAAATAATTACTCAAATTTTGTCAGATAAATGGAATATTGTGTCTATCTTTTTTTTTGTTAGAAACTAAATTTCCGTATTTTAGAATATGGATAGTAGATATTATATTTTGATTTGCTATAATTGTTTGATGAGGGAAAACAAATGATGTTATGAGATTAAAACATAAAAGAATATGTAAAGGAATTATTTATATATTTTCATTTTGAATATATTTTAAAGATTTTGTAAGACATCATTGATAATATATTGATATATCTGTATATCTTTTAACATTTAATCTGGGCTTGCTATATTTTTGTTTTAATGTGGGTTTTGTATAAGATGGTAATAAGAAAGAGCAATCTTATTGCGTGTGATATTGTAATTACTGTTAGCCTAGCAAGTTGTTTTTACACAGTAAAAATCAAGCATAAGTAGTAATTTACTTACAAGAACTTTCTGTTATAGTTAGATCCCGTGTTAAATATTTTAAGACACTATTGACTTGATAAACAAAAGGTTATTTTTTAAAGAATAATAATAATAAACTCTCTTTCTCAATCATTGAAAATATTTTTTTATTAATAATAATTTAGATAAAAAAAAAAGAGACTTTAAAAGTAATTAGAAGTGATGATCGTATAATTTTTGGACCGTGTATATAAAATACAGGATGTAATACGAAATGCGATAAGAAAGAAAAGAGAAACAATAAGAAAAAGAAAAATGAAAAATTTTAAGAAATAAAATTATATAAAAATATGATGCATCTTCTTTACACTTTAGATTTGTTAGAGTTATATTAATATACGATATAATATTATTTTAATAAAGTGTCACACGTAGTTTTATAGAATATATATTTATGTTTTGAAATAATTTATATATAATTGTTCTCAAATATTTATATAATAACTTTTTTAGCACAAGTGATCTGACATTTAATTTCTTGATTAAAGTATATTTTATGATCTTTGGCTTTGTATCCTCTCAGTAATAAAGAATATAATTTATTGAATGTTGGTTTCAGGGTTTTGCTAGATCAGGCTTAAACATGAAATTGCATATCATTTTATTCCCATATTGACCAATAGCTTCTTTAATGACTTTATTACTAAAAAAGAATTGAGAAAGGAAAAACAAAAACAGTGACCGACAAATGGTACATGGAAGAGTAACGTGAACTGTTTTTGTGGTGGAAAACTGAAACGCAAAATACTATAATCTACATCCAAAAAAAATAAAATAAGAAAAAAAAAACTACAGTATAATACACGGTTAGAAAAAAAAAAACTACACTATAGTACATAAATATTAATAAATAACAAGTAATTTTGAAAATATGTTCTATCCCATCTCACTATCATATCACCAAAAGAAATTTAATAGTAATATTTTTCTAATATCAAACTAAAAAATTAATAATTAATAAATAAGTAATAAATTATAAATAATGAATAGTAGGTAATAATAAAATAATTTAAAATAATATCAATTAAATGATAATTACAAATAATAGACAATAAATTACATGTAATAAAGAATAATAAAAAATAATTAATAAGAATCAATAATAACAATACCATAAACTAATAAATATTAAATAATAATTAAAAACTAAATAACAATTTATAAGCTATAAATAATAAGTTATATATAATAAATAATACACGATGACTGGTAAACAGTAAATAAAAAGCAAGAAATAATAAAAATCAGCAATATAATAAAGAATTAATAGTAAATACTAAAATTTAAGTGTTATTTAACATAATAAATGAAAATAATAGTTAATAATTAATCAACTATAGATTATAAATAACAAATACAAAATATAATAGTCATAATAATAAACAATAAAAAATAAATAGTAAACAGTCAAGAGTAAAAAAAAATAGTCAACAGAAAATAGTCAATATGAATAATAAAACAAAAAAAATTAAATAATAATTAAGGAATCACAAAATTATAAATATTAACTAATAAACAGTAAATAATAATAATAAAATTGAATAAATATAGGAAATAATAAAAAATAAAATAATATATTTTAAATAATAAATACTAAATAATTAGTTTAATAAAAAATAGTGTTAAATACTCAATAATAAATATTAATAAACTCTAATACATTTTTTAGATGTTGAATAACCTTTTTTCATGTTGGATACACGGTTTCAAATTAGTACATAAATATTAATTAATAAAAAGTAATTTTGAAAATATTTTCTATCCCAACTCATTACCATATCACCAAAAGAAATCTAATAGTAAATATCTTCAAATATCAAACTAAAAATTAATAATTAATAAATAAGTAATAAATTATAAATAATGAAAAAAAACTAAAATGACAACAATTAAATGATAATTAAAAATAATAAACAATGGTGAATGGTAAATAAAAGTATTGAATACAGAATAATAAATAATAATAAGCATCAATAATAACAATAACATAAACTAATAAATATTAAACAATAATTAAAAATTAAATAATAAATTTTGAATGTCATTTAATATAATAAATAAAGAATAATAGTTAATAATTCATAAACTATAAATTATAAATAACAATAAAATAAATAAAAATTATAATAGTCATAATAATAAACACTAAATAGTCAAGAGTCAATAATAAAAAGTAAATAATAAACTAGGATTCTAGCAATGGAGATATGGAGATCTGTTTCCTTTTGGTGTTTGCCTGCGTCGATCGTACCATACAGAGTCTGAATGGGAGGGAAGAAATAAGTGTGGGTGAGAGGGTGCAGTAAATAATTGTCCTCTTCCCAACACCCTCTGCGATTGCCATTGCCATTCACACTCTCAGATCAGATCTATATTAAGGCGTGCCTGATCCATTCCGATTCCACAATAATCTTCTCCTTCTTCTTCCATTTCTTCGCAATGTCGATGGGTCGATTGGATTCATGGAAGCAACAGTACTACACGACGAGCGGGGTGGTGGTGGGTTACGCCGTGTGTTCGAGCCTTCTGGCAATAATCAACAAATACGCCATCACCAAATTCAACTACCCAGGCCTCTTAACTGCGCTCCAGTACCTCACCTCCGCGCTCGGCGTCTACGTGTTGGGGAAGCTAGGGTTTCTCCACCATGACCCCTTCACCATTCCCACCGCAAAGAAATTCTTCCCCGCCGCCCTCGTCTTCTACCTCGCCATCTTCACCAACACCAACCTCCTCCGCCACGCCAACGTCGACACCTTCATCGTCTTCCGCTCCCTCACCCCTCTCCTCGTCGCCCTCGCCGACACCGCCTTCCGCGCCCAGCCCTGCCCCTCCAACCTCACCTTCCTCTCCCTCCTCCTCATCCTCGCCTCCGCCGTCGGCTACGTCGCCACCGACTCCGCCTTCTCCCTCACCGCCTACTCCTGGGCCTTCGCCTACCTCATCACCATCACCACCGAGATGGTCTACATCAAGCACATGGTCATGAACCTCGGCCTCAACACCTGGGGCTTCGTCTTCTACAACAACCTCCTCTCCCTCATGATGGCCCCATTCTTCTGGTTCCTCACCGGCGAGAACGTTCAGGTTCTCGCTGCCGTTAGATCCGGCGTCTTTGACCCCGCCGCCTTGTACGCCGTCTCGTTGTCTTGTCTCTTCGGATTGCTCATCAGTTTCTTCGGCTTCGCTGCCAGAAGGGCCGTTTCCGCCACGGCGTTCACCGTCACCGGTGTGGTCAACAAGTTCCTTACTGTGGCGATCAACGTCCTCATCTGGGATAAGCATGCTAGCCCTGTTGGGTTGGTGTGTTTGCTTTTCACCATTGCTGGGGGGGTTCTTTATCAACAGTCCGTCACTGGGCCTGGGAGTGCTCCGGCCCAGCCCAAGCAGTTGGATATCGAAAACAGCAAAGGTGGTGGCATTGGCGGCGCCGGCGGCGGTGATGATGATGATGACTTGGAAGGTGAGAGTGATGGGATGGGTAAACTTATCTCTAGATGAGCATTTGTATTATTTATTTCGTGTTTAAGCTGCATTGACTGTATAATTATTGTCTTATTTCAACAACATTAGGGAAATTTTTATGCAATGTAAGGAATTGTTTTCACAACGATGTGGAATTTCAATTTTGCCTGCATACTTTCTTTTCTCCCAGTTTTACCGCTGTTGTGATTTTAATATATGGATGGCTTTTTCATTTCCATGGTCTCCTTCTTCACCACTTTGCTATCTAGGTAAGGTGAAGTATTGAATAATTCACGTCACAATGCTATGCTTTTGTTATTGAACGAACTGTGATATTCAGATGTTCCAGGAAGGTTATTACTTTTTAAGTTGCGTGCACGAATGTTATTCATATTTCCTGACTGATATACCTCTAAACTTAGTAAAGCTAGTTATTTCCCCCCAACGACCCCAAGTTAAAGATTTAGGCCCGATTTGCCATTTTCTTTTTCTTTGGCAGACCATGTGCCCTGTTAATTAGTGGCCTTCAATTGTCTGAAAAACCTGTCCTAGTTTCTTTCGGATTTCTGCTTAGGCAACGAGTGAGATTTACGTCTTGTTTTGATAAACTTCTCAACAAGGAAATAAGTAAATAAAGTGAAATGAGCTTCTTCTATAATTATAGAAGAAGTTAATTTCAATTACCTTCTTATTTTTTGAAGTCTTGTTTAAGAAATTTATCTAAGCAGACTCTTAGTCCACCTTTAACCGTGTTAGTTACACCGCTTGCGTATGATTCAACACAACTTGATGCTAATTGCTAAGCTGCTATCCCATGCCTTGTTTGGCTGAGAAAAGAGAAACAGGTGAGATGGAAATAAGTTAATAAAGTGGAAATAAATGAGAAATAAAGAATGAGGAAAGAGATAGAAAAATGAGTTTAAACATGTGAGAAATAGTATAGCCAGTTCCACCATGTCTTGAAATTATTTCTCGTCTTTTTCATCCTTAGGCATCTTCATTCATCATTTATTCTCCAAATCAAACCAAGTGTAAGAGAAATGGAACCGGCTGAGAAAAGGAAAATAGGTGTTGCTAAAACAAAATACAAAGAAGTGTAGTGGAGAAGACCAATCGTTTAAATGCACATATTGGGAATCTATATGGCGCATGGTTTAGGGACTGTAATGTCATATTCACCTAGGTATTGTATTTTAAATTTTTGTTCTATTTTGTTCTACCCTGCAGCATCTGCCAATGGTTTCGATTGCTGCTACTGACTTGACCATTGAAGTTACTACTAGCATCTGAAATTCTTCTTAGAATAGTGTTTTGGTCAATTACTAGCTAATTCAATTGAAAATATGATATTAATTTCCCATATCATGCACAACAAAACCTTTGGCGAGTGGTTTTTATATGAAGCACCTCTCATAGTCATTGCACAAATCCCCATGGACTCTGTTTGATGCACTAAGCATTTGCCTGATTTTTATTTTTTTTAATTTTAAAAACTGTTCTTTAAACACAACTCAAAAAGCAATCTCTGATTCAAAATTAGTCTTTGGAATTAGTTATAAATCAAGTGTTAAAAACTAAAGAGATAGATGTTATTCCATTTTTTCCGTCATTGAATTTGTGTCTTGGCGGTGAAAGCTTCCGTTACTCAGTTTTGACAGTAGTGTTGAATTATGGAAGGTCTGTCGTCTTTTGGATAAGGAAATCTGTTAAGAACTTGTTTCCACCAGTGATGAGTGATATTAGATTACATTGGCGTTGTGGTCCAGAACATCTTATAAAAGCTTGGTTTCATGAAATGCTATTCAAATTTCAAGATTAATTTGATGGAAATGTAGCTCGTTGTTACAAGCTACTGGCTGCGGCCGTATTTCCTGCGGTGTTGCACTGGTAACGTGGAAATAACACCACGCAATTCTCAATTGACCCCGAAGGTTTTCTGATAAGAGGCTTCAGCTTCCAATTATTTCTGCTCTGTTATCACATCTCATGCAGGGCATGGTTTTAGTCTTCGACTTCCCTTTTTATAATATCGGAGATGGAGATAACTTCTTGAAATCGCTCTGCTAAATTACTTGGTGTTGTTAGAAAACCATAGAATTGTGTTGTACTACCATACTACATGAATTTTGTTGTACTACCATAGAAGGCATGTGAATGAAAAACATTAGTGCTGAATCTCTCTGCTCTCAAGCAGATCACAACAAAACTTGATTTGCAGTTCCTTCCAAACTACATGGATACTTCAATTCAAGATGAAATGCCTCACTCAGTCTAATATTTTCATAGATATCAATAATAGTTGCATGTCAATACCATAACCAGATTATACATTATTGAATTGGAGGGTTTGCAGATGTAATTAATACCCAATTCATGAACCGTTGGGTTAATGATAGTCGCATTGAAATATGTATTTACAAGTTGCTCACCCGATTATTTTGGGAGGAGAGGTATGAAGCAGTCGTATTTCAGCCTCTTAAGTCTAAAACAGTGGATTTTGCTGGCATCGAATTGTCTTTGAGAAAGGTATTTTTAAAATCTCTCTGAGTAAATTTGGCATTCTCTAACATTCAACTACTTAGACTAAACTGTTTGAGCATTACTTAAGGGATTAAGAGGATTGACTGAGGAAAACGTTGATTATTCATCCATCATTATGCCTTTCTCTATTCAGTTATCGATGTGTGATGTCCTTCTTGATTGTTGTTTTTATTAAACGAGAGATTATTCAGGTCAAAGTCTAAATTGGTGAGCAAGTCCTTTTCTATCTATGATTACGCGTGGTAGTATATTATAAAAAGGTAAAATGTTACCATTGGGATAGAAATTCAAGGTTTTATACATGTATCCATAAAATATAAAAACATGAATTGTCTACTTGAAAATATTATCAAATTATTTTATACATTTCTTCCTGAATACCTTTCCTTCTCATTTTTTTTTTTTGAATTTTAAAATAAAATTATTTAGAAGTTACTCTTTAAAATATAGACTCAAATTATTTTTTTATCTTAAAATATAATCTAAATAAACTTGCATTATAAAATTTTAATGCAAATTAGATTATGCGTTTTAAAAAATAAATATAAATAAATTACACTACAAAGTATAAATTTAAATAAATTATTTTCTTTAAAAAACAACTTTAATTCTGAGTCTAAATAAAAATTTATAAAATTAAATTTTAAGTAATTCTTCAATTGATAAATTTTTTCTCATTAATAAATTTTCTTTGGTCACTTGAATTTAGAATATCCAAAAAAAAAAAAAAAAAAAAAAACTTTGTTTGTATTCATCCCTAATTTTATTCACCAACGTGAATAATTTTGTTTGTCATCTTTGCTAACGACATTATATAACTTAAGTTAAATATATATATATAAAGTTTATCCACCAGGATATGATAATGTGTCTACCCACCAATGAGATAATTAGATCTTGATTGATATACTTATCTATAAGAATATATAGTTTATATGTTTTAGGTTAGTTTAAATTATTATACAATTTAAATAAATTTTAAAATCAAGTTCAATTCTACAATATTTCAGCTGAAATTAATGCATTTTGTGCATCCATAACGATAAGTTTATACCAAAGTTTTAGGGCTTAGCGTGGCGGATTAAGTGGACATAGATTGGGACTCCTTCTCTTCTAACAGGATACATTGCCAAGAGATCATGCCCTGCCTGCAGTTAGATCACAGTCATATAAATAGTTTTTTCTTAGTTTACAACAAATATTTTGTTACGAGTTATACAAACATAACCTTATTTTGTTTTCAAAAGTTGATATAAGAAACAATGAATTTTTTAGTATAAATATCTGAAAATAGGAAATATTTTCAAAAACTAAACGAGTCTTTGACCACCTATAGGTGCTTCGGCTGTTTATATCTATTAAGAATCGATGTCCACTAACAAACAATTTTCAGCAGGTACTATTTTTGGGCCCAATTATATTACAATAATACGAAAAATTAATGTTAATGACGTATAAGGATATGAGATTATTCAAGAGACGAATTAGTAAAACATTTAAAATTATGAGTTTGAGAAAATTTACTATAAATGGTAAAAATGAATGATATTTAAAGGTGAGACTAACTAAAAGCTTATGTAAAAACTGAAATAAGAGCAAAAGTTAGGGTGGAGATGCTCTTAAATTTCCACCAAACAAATTATGTAATAAAAATGTAGGAGTGAAGCAAGTATATATTCCTTGATTTTAAATGAATTTCATAATTTTTGTTTGAATATTAGTTAACACTTTCAATGGTCTGAGAGACCTTTCAGTTTTTCACTGTTGCACTGAGCGCGGAACACTGGAACGGTTGGAGTATGAACTAACATTGTGTAGTCCAAACAATGGTGGTGAACAATTTCACTATTTTTAGACCTTTTTTGACTTCATGTTAAAATATAAAGTGATTCCGCCAGCACATTCTTTGAAGCTCGAAAACCGATACACCGATAATTTCTACATGATAAGCTTCCCTAAGCACTGGAAAGACAGAAAAACAACCTAGACATCGTCAAAAAAATTCCATGCAGAGAATAATGAATTATAAGCAGGTTATCTTGTACATCTTGAACTTTCTCACATCCATTAATTTGAATTTCCTTTTCCTACATATGCTGCTGTTTCTCTACGTGGAAGTCTCTCTATGCGTCTCATTCAACAGTAAAACATTACATTCTTCACCTTCTCTTTCAGAGCTGGGAGTGGCCGAACTGACTCATCTTTTGATCTAGCACCTCGAGATTTAGCAATCTCATGAACATCTGGTTCCATGTAGAAACGAGCTCTGTATGCTGCCAAGTGAGCATAGTACGCAGGAGGCACTGTACACATAGTAGACAAGTTATATTCCCCAGGGGTGTGGTGATTCATTTGCTATATGGAATCAGCTGATAGAAAATCCACAAATGCTGACTTTACATTCAGAAGTTAAGATAACTGCACTTCTCAACATTTTTTTATAGATTAACTCATTCTAAATTAAGACCCAAATTCCAAGATTTTGTTTTTGTTAAAACAAATGTGTATGTATTGTATGAGGAGTGTTGAGTGGCTCCTGTGAGAGATTAAAACCGGTAAATGATGATACAAGTACATATGTTACGCAAGGGCCAAAGACTTACCTACAGAAACAGATCGTGTACATCTTGCATATCTACAATCAAAATAATAAGATTATTTCATCACAATAATGGAGCAACAAGTTTTAGATGATGTGAGAGAGGTTATTTACGTGTAGCACAAGTTGTTGGTCAGAGATTGAATCTCATCAGCAGTGAAATTGTTCTCGTCCCACAGAACATGATAATGAGCAGGTCTACTTGTACCCTGTAAATTGCATTTATGTGAATCCGATACAAAGATGATTCTTTAACATCTCATTTTTCTTATACCATACTACAATACCCTATTTGATTGGCTATAGAAGAAGAGAGGAATATCTTATTCTTGTATTTGTAATGGAACAAAATCAAAGTTCAAACTAGCACTATCATAACAGATCCCTTTAGTGTAGCCACATAGATATCACTATGATACCTGAATTCCCGCATGACTGCATAAATAGAAATCGAATTCCGTAGGATGACAGATCTTAGAATCCACCACGGTTCCTACATTAAAAATCTTAGATTAGTTTCACCACGTAGTGCATTACTGAATGCCCTGTTGGATTTCATGGATATCCTTAGATTGGTGACATGCTCTAACGATAGAACGTGGAAGTTAAAATTTTTTACCAGGCAAGATATTCCCACTCTTATCAGTGCTGTTTCTGTCGTCATGATTGTTTGAGAATAGTCTGGTGTGATGCCGTTTTTGAACCACAACAAATGTTACCGGAGGTTGGTAACTCGGTTCCAAAGATGCACAAGCCTACACATTAATGAAAGCATGAAACAAGGTCAGAGTGTCTTGCTAGCATTTATCGTCCAAGAAAATGTAAATAAATATAAGTACCTTACGGATGGCATCAAGCTCGTACAACAAAACCTGGTAGAATTGTCCTTCACTTACCCCATCCCTGTAAATATATTTAATGACTATAAATAATAGACAATCTTTTTTTTTTCAAATATTAGAACAGATCAACCTTACCTGTAAAATATTATTCTCAACGGTTTTTGTCCAGTTGCCTTCTTAAACGAGAGTAACAGCTCTCTGCAGTAGCACACAATAGTATGATTCAAGATGGTAGTTGATGTTGAATAATTACAGGCAGTCAATGCAAAACCATCAAGTGAAAAGGAAAACTTGAGCAAGAACAAAAACCGTTCTCATCAGGCAATTTAAACAATGTCAACAAAGACATTTTCAGGCTTAACAAGACAATCAAATCAATACCTAAGGAAAATCTATATTATTCTAAACCAAAACAAAATTTGGAGGCAGGCGTGACCTTCCACTTAATCCAAATATGAAAAATGGTAAGGCTGCTACCAAGTACCTGATCATGCCACCATAGACTATACCATGATGAGGATCCTTCCAACATTTAAAAAGATCTTGAATGAGTTCCTCACGATGAGGCTGAGCACATACTAATCCTGCATACTTTGTTACTTCTGGCCAGTCCTGGGAGGCTACAACCTGAATAACAGTAATCAGAAGACCAAATATATGGCAAGCTACAAGTTATAGCCTATAGGATTTTGGAAATACTTACAGCAGCAATGGATGGACAAGGGTCCTCTCCAGATTCTGGATGAGTTACATCGGCTCCAAAAATTATTGTTGGAATGTCACTAACCAATGGGATCCTCCAACTTAGGGCATCCAAAAGTACTGTGTTCCTTCCTCCCAACTAAAAGTATATGTAAGAAAGATTAAGTGAAAAATGAAAAAAAGAAAGGTGGGCGAATATTAATGAGTAGCAAATAACCACTCTCTTACTTCGGATAGTATGTTGAAAGATAATTTTAATTATATATTAAGTTAAGAACAGACCTTGACATTGATCTTTAGGGCCACATTTGCCAGATACTGTCTATTGATCTTGAATACGTGTTTTGAAAGACAGCACTGAGAAATCAACCCCAGATCTGTTTCGCAGATTCTTTTGAGATCACCTGAAAGAAGAATTAGAAAAATTGGAATGACTACGGAGAAGATAAATGCTCAGGCTCTTTTTCTTGGAATGTAGTAGTAAGATACTAGAACCTCTTGGAGTGCAGAAGTTCCAATTTTCATATGCATGTAAAACAAAGAAAGTGATCTAGTAGTGAGGTTACATGCACCTCTACCATGGTAGCTATGCTCATGAACAGACGCTAATGACTGGACATATTAGAGTGACTTGGAATCATACCATACAGAGAGCCATTGTTGTCTGGAAGAATGGCAATCAGCAACTCTAGTTCTTTCCCACCTAGTTTATCTCGTACAGCAGAATGTACGTACTTCAAGGCTTTCTTTACCATATCAGGTCTTGCTGAATATATAGGAATCACAGGGTCTAGACTAAATTCCTGTGATAAGAAAAAAATGTACACATGTGTACATGATAAATTGGTAATGATATAGAATAACGAGAAAGAATGGTTATAATTGGAAAAGTGATGTGAACTGCCAGTGCTGCTTAAAAGTAAAACTTCTTAAAACGGTATAACCAAAATTTGAAACTTTACCATGCCTGAGATTTGGCACATTTGAACCAACTGTTGGCAAAACCCGCGAGCAATTTCTTGAATACTTCGTGAGAAATTGATACATGCCCAATATCTTACAGTGCTTCCGTTTATAACTTTCTACATTGAAATAACAACATCAAATTCATCCTAGAAGTGGGAACAAGAATTTTTACTTTAACGTAAAAAAGTTGTAACTATAATTTTTTAATGTATGAGCTAACCTTGTTCATCATGTTCCATTGACCAACTTGTGGCAGGTGTTCTTTCTCTCTTCCAGTGTCGTGATATTTCAACTTAGAAGATAGAAGAGCCAAAATGTACTATCAGCAGAATGCCCAAAGCTAACAATAATTGACCAATTTAACTACAGGAAATTTACCCATGGAGCAGGAAGAACCCGAGCTTCAACTGATGCAAGTTTGCTATCAATGCTGATACCAAACTCCTTTACATAGGGATTACACTCATAATTATTTTGTTGAATTGCCTGGTAGTACATTGGGAAAGTTATAAATTAATCTAACCAAACCACGAAACACACAATTTTTCTGTTTGTAAAGAGAATAAATGACTCAAAAAGAGAGCTTAAAACAGCTGCAATTTATCACACATGTCATGGCTCTTCAGTTTCCAGTTGATTCTGACAAAAATCAAAATATAAAGAAGAAAATAAAGGTTGGAGAGTGACATCAAGAATCCATGAGAATGACCTGTAGAATGTCTGTCTCTTGTTCACGTGGTCTCTGGCATGAGACCTTCAGCAGAGAAGTTATCTGCTTTTCGTTAAGCCCTTTTGTATATCTCTGACCTCCAACTATTTTACATGCCTGGGATAAGATTCACCACGAATTGTTCATTGAAAAATAAAGTACAAAGAGAAAAATAGGTTCAATAAATTGAAGAGCTTACCTCCATAGGCAAATAGTTCACCTTCTTTTGGCTTCCTACTTGAAGGCAGGGTAGATGAGAATATATAATTGTATATCCATACATTTCTTGAAAGTAATCAACTACTGATTTCATGTTCATATTCTCATCGACAGGGAAACTGTCAGGAATAAAAGAGACAACAATTCCTTGAGAGGTAAATCTAAAAAATTCCATTTTGCACTGCAAAAGTTACAAAACCATACTTGAGCTCCCTTGTAGGTTGTGATGTCAATCCTGTAATTCTGTACTTCCTTCGAAAACTTCCTCTGTGTGTAACTTCCACTTTCACACCTCTTAAGGCTTTCTTAATCTGCGTTAGTAACACCACAATGATTTTTTCGTCAGATCTGCTTCAATATTTCTCATGGATTACAAACTAGAAAGGTTAAAAATTAAATTCTTCCATAGCCGAGATAACGAACTTGATTTAAGATATTTAATCAACAATCTCAACCATTGCTTGACGCATTTGGATTAGAATAAGAAAACTTTTGCATTACATTCACTAGCATGCCTTTGGAGCACAAGGGCTTTTGGCGTTGCAGGATACATAACTTCACATTTTAAATCTCAATTTGAAAGCCCATATGTCTTTACTCAAATCATTGTGAGTTAGTGATGATCATAGGGCATGCAAGCATCACTTATTTCGTTTAACTTGTGAGGATAACAGTGTCTGTAAATGAAAAGATTACTAGCTTCCATAGTCAAATAAACTTCATACCTTGACACGATCTGCATCTGACAGTGGCTTTGAGAGCACATCTTTTCCCAAAATTTGAGCAACAAAGTCAATTACAGGGAGTGGTTCAATAAACGCCATTGATGACATGTCTGAGACAAGAGTGAAAGTAGCATAAATCGAAAGAAAAAAAAAAAAAAAAAAAAAAAAAAAAAAGCTGTTTAGTATGTAATATTGGCAAATTATTGTGAGTGACAGTTTTCAAAAAATCTCAGCTTGATAAAGTAAAACAAAAATGAAGATATATATGGTGGAACTCTCACCAATATTAAGTGACAATCCCATCTGAGTAGGCCTTATACTTTGGTAGAAGCCACGCCATGATTCCAGGCCACCACCTAACTGCTGTGGTTTTCTTAAATCCGGAGAATAGAGAAACCTCCCAATTGACACGAAGCTAAACATGCAATACAAGCAAAATAAGACCTAAGAAACATTGAAGCAAGAAGATAGTAGCAATAGCCTCATTCAGTTCAAAAGGAGGCAATGTGGAAAGAACAACCACAAATGCACCTCTGAGCTGCAAGCTTCCTCAATACAATGTCAATGACAGTAAGCGCTTCTTGCGGGGTGTCCACTTGTTTGCCACTCAGAAGCTCACGTAATTGATGCATGCTAACACGAGCTGCAAACTTTATCACCACTTCAAATTCTCTTTCCCTGCCAAGAGTGATTAAAACTCTTTCTTTTACTTTAATAACCCAAAATGCGACTTTCAAATCCAAAAGTTTGGTGAGCAGTTAGGAACAAAAAATTATGAAGATAACATGACATAGTTACTTGAACCATCATCACCTGGTACTACCATTACCCTCATCATCCTCGCTCAATATTATGGAGAACTCTTTGTATGCAAAAGGAAGCAAGCCTGCAGTGTAGAGATTTCTTCCTCCATCATAAACAGGAAGCCTCATCCCCAAGTCAGTGTTCCTGTGAAGCCTCACCAACTCAGCTATGATGGCTTTGCTTGTTTTACGAGAAGTAACTTCAGGTGTTATCTTAACCTTCACAAAACACACGATAATCTCAGTAAAAATCCGTGACACAAATCAAATTATCAGTCTTTCTACTTTGCATCAGTTTGTTGTTCTAGATTTGATTTTTACCAGAGAGTTGGACTTACATTGTAATGGCTCAAATCAGAAACTGATATATCTGCCAGGAAGTGATTAGCTTTGACGAGACACTTTATCCCCAGCTGGCCATAGCCAGGTCTGGCAGGAAACACAAGACTTTTGCAAGCAGAGGAAACCAATTGTGAGTCAAGTCCTGTTTCTGGTAATTTATCTTGTTTGCATTGGCTTCTTCTTCTATCTCTTCTTCTAAGGTCTTTTGATCTATGCAGAGCCCTCCTAGATTTCACTTGATCTTCCGCTGGATCCTTCATTGCACTTGCCAAATAGTTCTGAAGAAAACAAGGAAAGAAACTTCACTCACGTTAGTCTCAAAGTGGAGTGGGAGGAACAAGAGGTGAGAGATTCCAGCAAGGGATAATAATAAACTAAAAGGTTTATGGCAAAACAGGTTCCACGTTTTTACTGAGAACCATAACTCGGCTTATATGCACTTGTCTTGAAGGAAGACAAGAGTTAAAGAAAGTACAAAGGCATGAAGAGGCCTTGTAACGGCTGAAAGCTGAATGGAAGGGAAAATAAAAAATAAAAAAAGAAGAAAGGTATGGCATGGCATCAAATCTCGACAGTGTTTCATCTTCCCCTAGGCGCTGTACATTCTCTGAAACTGAAAGTGAAAAGATGGGGAGAAAAATAAAGTGACGTGCATACATGCAAAAGAACCAACAATCTCCTATAAAATTCTGATAACCATCGTTGCTCCCATTGGAACAGTGTGGTGGCCTAATTTTGACTTACCACTTCATGTTTATGGGCACATATAATAATAAAAACTGCCCTCAAGTCCTCACCACCACCTCCACCATCCCCACTTTCCTTAAAAAATGTAATGCTCCATAAGTTCACAACCACATGATAGGGTGGGCAAAGAAGTAGTGCAGGAAAAAAAATGGTTGTGGTGGAGTATAGTTAATTATTTGTGGGGAGTGAATACTATTAGTCCAAGGGGCCTTTAATTTTGGTGGTCCCAAGAGGATGTTTGAATTTTACCCTACTCCAAGTTCTTGGCAGGACAGTTTGTAAGATTGCATGTATAAATACCCTTTTCAGCGACCACAAAGGAGCTTTAACTCCTTCCCAAGTTGAATTACAACGACAGAACGGGACCCTAAAGCAGATTCACACACCACACCACACCACAGAACAGAAGGAGGGTAGCAGTAGCAGAGACAAGAGAGCAAGGAAGGAAGGAGTCAAAACAAAATTTGAAGCTTGGTTGTGCTTGGATATCCGGACAGTGTGCATGAACATGTCATAATGGCTGCCTGCCAAATGCCAAATGCCAATGTCAGTTGTACGTGCACCCAAGGGTAAATGCTGCAAACTATGGTGTGCCTGTCCCAAAAAATAAATAAATTGGATTTTGGCTCTTTTCTCTTTGTTTTTGTGGCCTTTTGGATGGGGAGATGGGGGAACTAGGGATACCCAAGAATGGTACAAGTGATAGTAACTCTCTTCAACTATTTCGGATCATTACAAAGACACCAAGAACAATCATGTGTCCTGTCCCTTTCACACGACAGGTAGAACATCCCAACAAAACAAATATACATATATAAAATCAAAAACTCCTTCCCTAAGAAAATAAAGAGACAATGGTTGATTATAAATGAACTAGACCACCCATGTGAACACTTTCATGCCCTTATTAAATCCTGAACCAAACCTCACTGTATGGCAAGCAGCAAAGGTTTCAGATTTTGTTCCTATGACAACATTATTGTTGCTGAGAGAAAAGAGAATTAATGTTGTTATTGGATAGATTGGTAAGAGGCATTAATTTGCATACTGATGTTTCTGACTGCTTCTTTGGTCAATGTGATTTGATTTCTTTCGATTTTGTCACATCTAATCTGTAAAATTTCCCTCTGTGGATTCCCAGGGCCCCCTCCTCCAACCCTCTTCCTCTCTAATTCTTTTTATGCTTAGTCCATTTCTCTCATAACAAAATGGGACTTACTCCTTTATTTGTGATTGTTACCCCAACTTTACTTCTTATTTTGTTTATCTAATCCAATCAGAGAAGTAGAAGATCAAAGGAAAGGATACAATAAATGTTCTATAATTTTGAAGCATCGTCAAACAAAATTCAAAGCTAGTAAAAGTGTTTAGACAAAACTATTTCCTATCAGGTCATGTACTAAAAAAATCCGCAAAAACAGAAACCTTCGCCCCAGACCTACTACACCCTACAACCACCAAACCACACATCTCTTACCTACAATCGTTTTCACCATATCACGTGACCAAGTGACCAATAGACAAAAGACATAATTTATATACAAGTGATAGTTACCCCAACCATTTGTTAATGTAATTGCTGTCATTAAATACATTACTATCTGTTGCTTTTCTAACGACGTTTAGAAAAGAAATGTATCATAAAACTTTTTTTTTCTTCTTATTTTTCTAAAGGTGTTTAGGGTGAAAAACTAATTCAAATCACGAAAGCAAGGTATGTCATTAGGGTATGAGAAAACCACCTTTTCATTTTTCTATTTTTTAAATTAAAATAATTAAGTAATATGATTTTAGGGTCTATTAGGAAAATCATTAGGGTATGATTTTTCATTGTTATGAAAATATTTGAACATGTGATTATAGTTAAGGTTATTTCATCTACTTTTGTATACTTAACCAATGTTATTTTTATACTCTCTCAAATAATCTAATCAACATTTGTCCTACACACATGAACAAAACTTACCTCGTCATCTTTTATCATTTTGCAATAAATTCTCAACCTACCATAAATTTTAACATATAAACATCAATATTTCTGTTTTAGTAAACAGTCACTCTAGCCATTAAAGGTGGTAGATGTTATTATATAAGTTTCTAAACTAAAAATGTTAAATAAATTCTTAAACTAGATTACCATCATTTTAATTCCTAATCATAATATAAAGTAATTAACATCCTGTTGTTTTTTAGAAACAGAATATGCTCTTTCCTTAAAAAAATAACATGCTTTCAACTAGATTTTGCCACTTTGCTTATTGGATTTTTTCTCTCTTTTGGCTATGTAAATTTTTCATGTTTAAACTTTAAAAACTATAAGAAAATTGAGAAGGGAGCCGTACTATGACAGTGCAAATGCTAAAAACGAAGAAATGTATTAATTTTATAAGAAAAATGGAAACTCAGTGATGAAAGTGTCACTGTCCTCTGGTATTTTGTCTATATGATATGTGTTGCATTGTTTACCTGATTCAGCACCAACTCCTTCACCTAAGGCGATCTTACTAAGATCACGATCAAATAAAGATTCCTGGCCCAGATTCGTTTCGTTCAACCCCAAGGAAGGATCATATTCATAGGTACGACAAAAACAAAACACGAGGGAGGGGGAAGGGGTGTTTCAAAATAATAAAAAAATTAAAAAAAAAAACATTTATGCTGTTTTTCATCCAAAAAAAAAACGTAAAAAACTGTAGGCTTGATAGGGGCGAAAATAGAGAAAGAAAGGAATGAAAAATGTTTGTTGTTTAGTGAGATAAAAAAAGTGTTGAATTTTTTTCCAAGACAACAAATACGACATAAAAACAAAAGAATGTTAATTTGCACCAAGTTTTGTTTGAAGTGCGACATATTCAATTATATGACATTCATTCCTAATCAAATAATAATCTCCTTTGCTCCTTGTGTCTTGTTTTGTTCGTATTATATATAAAACCCAAATTGATTTTATTTAATTTAGAATGGATTCGTATTTCCTAAATGGTACGTGGAATACATTAATCTTTATATTATATTAACGATGGGATATATTAAAATAATTAAAACTAAGAATATTTATTTTTGAACCACATTCCAATATTGGTGGTAGAATAAACAGGGAGAACATCCTTTTTGCAGGGTCTTGGAAATATGACCTCTTTTATTTCCTCTTTACGTTGGACACTACACTATGTGGTGAGTGTTGCCACTGTTTTCAAATGGCAAAATAGGGAACATGGACTAAGATGTAATCAGATCCCATATGACCAACTCAGTCTACAATAATGGGGAACATCTATGAAATGACAAAATATAATGAAAAATAAAGAAATAAATAAATAAATGTCTTTTCCTTTTAAAGATGTCTCCAACCTAAACACCTGTTCATGTCCCACTTTGTTATTTTAACAGCAAGGTGAATTATGAAACCTTTTTGAAGGAGCCAAGGTTTTACTGGCTTCCATGGAGAAGTTATGTGAGTTAAGATTCATATGAGTTGTAACTTTGTATAAGATATGTTTAGAAAATGTTTGGCTTAATTAGCTGTAATTTTGGTTTTTAATTTTTTTATAACTTTAATCTTTAATTATCTGTAATTTTTGTGCTTCCATTTTTTATATAATTTTGATCCTTCATTTTTAATTATATGTAGCTGTTTAAAAATATATTAAATCTCTCTCACGTGTTACATTTGGTAATCAGGTATGTAAAAACAAAAAAAAAAGTTATGAGAAACGTATGCTTTTCTTCAATATGATGTTTAAAGTCGTAACAAAAACTCCAAACAAAGAAACTTAAAATTAAATAAAGTTAACGATGCGTAAAAAATAAGAGATTAAAATTGTATACAAAATACAAATTTTACATAATATATTACAAAAATTCCTATTAGAGGAACTAAAAGATGACTAAGAGTAACTTAGAAAATAGTTGTATCCCTTTATTCAATAATTAACTGATGTTATATGTAGTCATTAGCGATAGTCGTACAAAAATGAAAAACTAAACTAGCAATACTGCTGTAAAACATACAAAAAAATACTATGTATTTGAAAAAAAAACAAGGAACGGATTCATTTGATTTTAAATAAAATGTTTTTATTTTAGAAATATTATTATGTTTCAGTGTATTTAGTGTTGTTAAAAGTTCATATATACAAACAATATAAAAAATCATTAAATAAAATTTAAATTTTACTATATTTCGTACAAAATTTTAAAGTATCATATTGAATGAAATTATTTCATTAGGGGGTAATTTAAAAAACACAGGCGTTTCTAGGAAAATTTCATTGAAATCAAAGAATATTTTTTTATAGATAAAACTTATACAGAATTCCTTTGATGTTTTTTCTCTAATTAAAATGATAATTTTATCTTGGTAACTCATTAATTTAAAGTTTAGGCTGGAAGGTTAACAAAAAAATGTCAGAAGGAACTTCTATATTTGAAATAAAGAACAAATGACATGAAAATGTTGTATTGATCTAAGTTTTATCCTCCTTTATTTTCAAAAAAAACATGTGTAGACATTTTCGAATATTTTAACTAATAAAGCATATATTAACATTTTAAAATAATCATAATACCTAAAAGTCATGGTAACACCATTTCTGAATATAAAAAAGCTTTTCTTTAGGAAGCAGCCCATCATCTTTATTTTGAAAATTAATAGAAATACAAATTCATTCTATTCAATTTTGTTTAATGTTTCGGTAAAAAAAATATTTTATTTTGATATTTATTTACTATTCTATAAAATATTAATTTTTTATTACAACTTTAACTAATTGCGGAGTAGAAAAATAAAAAATAAATCTAAATGAGAGGAAATTTGATTGAATAGACTCTAAATATACAAGAAGTTTGTATTACTATTTTATAAAAATGAAATATTATTTAATATTTTAATCTATGTATCAAAAATAGTTAAGGAAAAATATTAGAAAAATTAATTCAAACACGTATATGGTCTATAATATAATTGATAATTCAATACATAAAAGGGAGAAAATTAGATATTTTGGTAAAATAAATCATACTTTAATTTAGTATATAGTTTTTATTTCTTCTGTATTCGTGTATAAGTTTAAAAAGTATTAAATACACATTGTTAAATACTTTGATTACTTAAAAAAAATAAGTGGTTAATTTTTTGTTTTAAATATATATAACAATATTTTTCTTTTTCAGTTAAAAAACATGTTTATTTCCTGTATACAAGAAATAAAGTATTACTAGTTTTTATGTGAATAAAGTAAAAGATACTTTAATTTTATTTCATAACAAAATTCAAAGATAATATGTTTCACATTTTTGTGACAAATTTCAAAGAAATAAATAATTATTATTTTATTAACTGTAATGATGGTTAACGCTCGTATATATCTCAAACATTTTATATGTTACATATAAAATTGTTTGTCATTGCAGATATGGTTTTATCTAAAGTGTTTAGTTAATTTTAATCATAACATGTTCTCAATTTAATAAAAAGTATATATATGTATATATATTGTGTGTGTTGGATATTATTTTGAATTTAAATTTAGCGTAAGATTGAGCAGGTAAAGTAGTAGTTGCGGGAGAATATTATTATTATTGAAAGAGATATTTGGACACGTAGTGCAATGATGACAAAATGACTAAGTGAGACCCTACTACCATGAAAACAAACAAGAACAAAAAAGGGAAAAGAATCATTCAGGAGAGTCCTACATTAAACCCAGTGTCTTACTACTTTCTGGGTTATGGCCTTTGGGAGAAACATCATACATGGAAATGAAGCATATAGGTATATAGAGTGTGCCAAAACTCATAAAACAAATAGGAAAACATTGTTTTTAAGTTAAAAGACACTAATGAGTATGACTAGTCTGAATAAGAAAGAATGCATAGTTAGTAGAAAAGCAAACCTTGTGCTTTACGCCATGTATCTTATGCAGCAATCCGTGCGGATTGTTGTAACTGCTGCCTTTGCTTTTAATGCCTGCAACAGTGTGCTCTAACTACGCCAAAGTTGAACTATGAACTGAACCTTTTCAATCTCCAACTTCCCCTTTACCTGCTTGCAATCACCCTACACATAATATTATATACTGTAAATGGTTTATACTATAAGAAAGAGGCTTTCATTTAAGGTGTTGAAAGACATGATGAGTGTGAAGTGAACCGCATGCAGCTAGCTATAGACCACCAAAACGTTTCACTCTAGAGTAGCCACATGCATGCCTTAGAACTATTTTTTGCTGCCATAGACTGCTAGTGTAGTGGAAGACATTGCATTTAAAGTAAGCTAAAACTGGTTTATCACGTTAAGGACACGGGAGTGGGGTGTTGAATTGAAGCAATGAAGCTATATATGCTAACTCTATAGCCTGAATCTGATACTCTGAATTGAAAACTTCATTCATACAAAGGCAACTACTAGTAGAGTCTACTTTCTTTTCTTGCTTGGATTCAGTGAAACTAGACATGTTCTTTTGTAACAGACTGAAACAACCTCAAAAAACAATGTTTCTAAGTAGTTGATGGGAAAGCAGAAAAGTAAATTGAAACATGGACTACTTCACCATGCATGACCTTGCGAAGGAGTTAACGAGATTTTAGAATTGCTTGGTGTGGTGGGAAGAGGAAGCAAAGAAAGAGAAGTTGGAGGAACATAGATTTCCAGACCAGGTGCTTATTAGGGAGGCTTCACTTTCTGCTATTGATAAAGCATGTATGAAAGAACACTACTCTTAGAAAAGAGTAGTCCTTACTCAGTGGCTTTAAGAAAGGAGCATCAGAAGTGAAGCGAGTTTTGAAAGCGTGCCACTGATTGTCAAAAAGGGGGAACACTATGAGACCTTTTTACCTTTTGGGAACCATAAGCATTGCATGGTATATAATATTAAAAAGAATAATTGCAGAAAGGAGGATTTTGAATTTTGATGACATGTAGAGTGAGAACAAATATGATTATCCATCCATAAATAAATAGAGAGAAGAGAAAGAAAGGAGGTTTGGCAGTGGTAAGTGGTGCCTACTATGTTTGCTGCAAAGTGCAGTTGTAGGTGGAGCAATTGCAGGGAAGTGTGCTTTTATTGGATTGTGAAATGTGTAACGAAGAGATGTTATATGAGAAAGAGTTAAAGGGGAAAAGAAAGGTTGTGTCAGGTTGTTTGACGGAAATATGACCGGTCGGAAATTGAGATTCCGGAGACTATGTGTCAGTAAAGTGAGAGAGAAAGAGATGAAAGGAGAGGGTGAAGCACATGTGCGTTGCTGGGTCGAACTTTTATAAAGGAAAGGAAAGGAACCAGGCTGGGCACTGCATACGAGGGCCACCCCAATCTTTTTTTTTTTTTTTCCTTTGCCTTTCTAAGAAAAATAAAAAATAACTAAATATTTTTATAGTATTAAACTAAAATTAATAAAGATGGATAATTATCTGTGTGACTATAATAAATATTTTATATTTTTATTTCTTCTGATTATCTGCTTCCTACCTTAAATGGATGTTACGTAAGATATGCATGAAGTAATGTGAAGGATTTGTATTTTGTTGGGTGAGACAAGATGGGTGATTAAACGGGAGTGAAGTTAAATGTCACAGGCTTGAAAATCGAATTCCTCAATGATATATGATATACTATAGTTGCAATTATTTACACAAACATAAAAGAGGGGTTGATTTGATCGGTTAGAGTACATTATTGCGTGCAATGGGAGTTTTTAAATTTTGTGAACTTGGATTCAATGGGAGACTATGTTATAAGCATTAATCGCAACAACAAAAAATAGAGTGATAATAGTCTTATACTTAAACTAGAAACAGTATTGTGCGGATGAGCAGGAAAAACTTATATAATATACAAAAAAAAAATCTCTATTATATATTTTTTTAATAAAATTTTACACTAATTTCATATCTTAAACAACTCACTCGGAGAGTATGTTGGGTTTGCCGTTGATAGTCCCACAAACGGATGTTTTCACTTTTTGAGGAAGAAAACTTGGAAGGAACAAAATAGTGTCATTGGCACCAACATCTGTTTACGTACGATGAATAAAACTAACTTCTAAACATACACTTAATATTTTCTTCAATCAAGAAACTTACTAAAATTTTCAATGGATCCTACAATATATCTATTTGCTTACATCTTATTATTATTGTTCTTTCGATTTGGTATATATGAATGGAAATTGTAAAATAATCAATAAATACATAGTACATTTTAATTAAATAAATGAATTAGTTTGAAAGTTCATCTACACAAAAAAAAAATGTAGATTAAAATTAATAATATTTTTTAAAATACTTCAAGTAACACAGAGTGATCTATTATTAAAATGTATTTTACAATTTTATTATTATCGGGTAGTCAACCATCTTTCTATTGTAATTATGTGTGAGTTGCAAATCTAACATTTGATAGAAATATATAAGAAGAATAATGTATATAGAGAAAAGATAAACATACCTATTATCTAATAAGTAGTAATTGAATTTTTTTATATATAAAATTAATAAAAAAAATTGATTGAAGCTTAAAGTAATAGTTCAACTCTCTTTTTTTCTCTGTCTTTTATAGAATCTTGGAACAAAATTTATAAGAAAAATACTTTTTATGGTTTTTTTTTATTAGAGAAAGGTATGTGAGGTTGAGGTTGTATTGTGGAGGTGGTGAAGACAAGTAAAGGAAGTTCAGGGATAGGAGTATGATGATGAATGAATTTAAGGAATAGTTTGTTGTTATTATATTGGATAAGAACTATTTTGGTGTACTTGATGATGGTGGTGAAGAATAATGTATAAAAGCAATACCTTCATCAGGGAAGTATTAGTGGAGGAAAAATTAATGGAGAAAAAATTGTTTGTTTAAAACAAAATAATAAACATAGACGGCTAATTGGACACAATATTTGTGTTCCGACAACACTCAAATTTAATAACAATGTCCATATATTTGAGAAACATTATTGATTTGATTATTACATATTCTGTGTAAAAAGATTAACTAACAAAAAAAAACTATTAGTTAGTCAATTAATTAGTTAGATAATTTTATTTGTTAGTTAATTTGCAAGGACACGACACGTAAAAAATTAAGTCGATAATTTCTTAAAATGCATTAACATTGTTATCAAGGACACAAATAATTGTGTCCAATTATTAATTTGTCTTTCTTATTTTGGTTTATGTTTTTTGGTATCATTTCACAAAAACTATAATATTTGAATTTGTTTTTTTTTTCTAATAATGATTTTATAAAGGGCAGTGTCTAGTTATTTATTATGAATATATAAAGAGAAAAAATCCACATACGTATTATGTGGTATTAGAATTTTTGGTTCATCTTAAAATCGAATCCTTTATTTATTTTTTTAAGAGAGAATCAATAAAAAAAAACGGACTGAAGTTTTTATTTTTAATTGTTTTCCTTTTTGTCCTGTATACTTTTTTAGAACAAAATTTAAAAGAAAAACATTTTTCAATATTTTTTTATTAGAAGAAATTTGATATGTGAGGTTAAGGTTGTGAAAAGGATTTATAGATCTTATTTCATGAAAACGATTTGTCTTATTTATCACTTATCAATCTTATTTAGCTAATAAATCTTCACGCTTATTATTAGATGCCTTTTGTTGGTGTGTTGGACAATATGCTTATAAATATTAAAGAATATATTGTATAAAACACAAAATGTTTTATATTTTCTTTTTCTAGAAAACAAATCTTGTCTGCTAAACAAAAACGATGTTTTAATATCATGATCATGCTATTTTTCAGAGATCAAAACAAACAAATCACAAGTCTTAACTTGCATTTAGATGAGAAAGAAATTATAATTTCCATTACATCCAATTTGAATTGATATAATTCTAAATAATTTTAATTTTCAATTTTTTATTAGAAACAGATAATTTAGATTTATTTTTTAAAATAAAATATTTAAATTATCACCCAAACAAAAAATATGTAAATATTAAAGAAATGTTAATAATTCAAAATATCAATATTGATATATTTTTAATCGCTCTTGGTTGATATAATTTTTTTTGTGTTTAAATCTATATTAAAAATATTTTTAGATGATGTTAAAATTTAGTTGCCATTAGTTATTGTTGGAGATTCCACATTGACTATAGATGAGACATTTTAATTTATAATGTGAGTACAAACCTACTTTATAAGTCTGTTTGTAAGATTGAATTATACTTAAATTCTACTTATGAGATGATAGTACAGTTGTTTATAAAATTATAAGATTGAGTTATACTTAAATTCTACTTATAAGATGGTAATACAGTTGTTGGATCACCCGTAGGCAGCTATCAAATTATCCTTAAACAACACACAGATAACTTCAGCAGTTCTTTTATAATATTATTTTTTAAGACTTTTTTTTTTACTTTTCAATTCATAGCCGAAAATTTTTCATTTCTAATAGTTAATGTTTTTAATCAACTCATTGATGATTAGTAAAGAATCGAGTTGAGGAAATAATAAGATAGGAAAATAATGATTTTGAAAACAAAAATAAGATCAAATTCTTCATTTTTAAGTAAAATAAAAAAATTTTAACATTGAGTAACACAATTTTTTTTCAAAATACTATAAGTTTATTTTTTAAGTTTTTTTATCAAATAATATTTTATTTTCATGATTTATTTTAAAAAAAATATAAAATAAATTGTTTTTTTACATTTTTATGTAAATACTAGTAATAACGTTATATTTGAAAAATGGTTGATAATGTACAAAAAGTCGTTTGTAAAGTATAATATCTTATTGTAGAAAATAATCCAAAATAGACCACGTGAGACAGTGATCCATTGGTGAAGTCGCTATCTACACAGTTAAAAGTAAATTATGTCAATACTATTTTTTTTTTTTCAAAATAAATTATATCTCTCACCTTTTATTTTGAATTTTATTCATTGTAACATTAGAATATTTATAAATAAATGCTGATTATTATTGTCGTGACTGGTAGCAAATTATTGCATTATCTGGACATATTTACATAATAATTACTTTTCAGAAAGTGGATTGACTGATTTGACTGGTCTATGGGTAACCATTTATGTTAACCGCACACAATTAAAGTATTTTAATTTTTAAAACAGTGGAAACCAATAAAAAAACTAATAAAATCAGTGTGGAATCAGTGAAAAATAGGTTTTTTTAAAATGTAAATAAATTGTATGAATATAAAGTAAGTATAATGTCAGATATTAAAAAAATATTATTAGTATAAGTATGTATTCTATTATCTAAGAATGAATTAAATAGATAAAGTTTTAATTTACAGAAAATTTTAAAAACTAAATCATATAAATAAGATGCACCGATATATTTATATTTATATTAAAACTAAAATTAAAAAAATAAAATCGTTATGAATGATTAAGGTAATTGATCCAACTAGAAAGATATATTTTATTTAATGTGATACATCAAGATTTAGAATTAAATTAATGTTACATAATAATATTTTAAAAAATTATTTTTGGTATAAAAAGTTACATAATTTCGTAAAAAGTAAAAACATTCTTAAATTAATTTATTTAAAATGAGAATTTGAATTATAATATAAAAAACGAATACACAGAAATGAAAAATGAGAGAAATAATTCAGGAATAAAGAAGGTATAGTTTTGAAGTCAAAGGGAGAAATGATTGTGTTTGTTTGAAAGGTTGTGGAATATTGGACGCAGCTTGACCCACCAAAACGTGAGAATGATTGACAAAACGTTGAAATCAAAAGGAACATGCATGTCCATATAAAGGTGAGAATGATTATGGGGGGATCCATCAATCTCACCATAACAGTCATTAGATGCTCTTTCCTTCAACCCACCACTTCACTCATTAGGGTTCCTCATTCTTCACTACTTCACCTTCTGTAATGGCTAAAACACCATTTACGTTATCAACTACTTTTAAGACAAATCATCACACTAGGTTTTTAATATTTAATCATCACATTAATTAAGCAGAAGTTCGTGCTAATGTGAATTTGTAAGTCTTGATACATGGTAAATTTAATTTGGTAGGGAAAAAAATAGTTGCAGAATTCAAGCGTATACTGCACTATTTCTTGATCAGAATGTACATCTTTAACGTTGGTCTCTTTTAATTATATGAATTCTTAAATTTCACTCGAAAAAGGAGCATAAAAAGTACTCAGCAACTTAACTCAAGCACAAGTTGTGTCTTTGGTTTGTTTTGTCCACAAAATTTTGATTATGGCATTTACCTACTTACAAGTGTTAAATGGGTGGTCCAATTAGGTTGATTAGTTTTGTAAAGTTGTAATGTTAATGGAATATAATAAATGTTAAGCAGAGGTTTGAGAAGCAGAACCCTACCAGTGGGAAGAGGGCAACGAAAGTGTACTTACGTATATAAAGGACAAATGGTAAAGGCATTGATCTTTTAAACTTTTTGTCCTGATTAATTTATAGGTAATGATTCAGACGAAGCAAAGGAACAAGGCAACATGGATACTTAGTATGAGGTAGGTGATTATCCATATGATGTTAGCAATCATTCTGGTACATGTCGTGCTTTGAATTACATATGAAGTTAAAGAAAAGAAACCCTTGCTTTGCATTGCATTGATTATCTCAATTTGTTGGCCTTTCTTTATGCTCATCATATCTCACTTTAAGAAAAGGGTAGAATGCAACAAAAAACAGCAGTACCCGTGGGACAACCCAAATTGTTGATCTATAGGGATCTATCAGTTCAGCCCTTTGTAATAGTAGTGGGTGTCAAACTAAATGTTCTCTCCTTCCTATGCTTAGAAAATAAGTTTCAACAACTTATTAAAATACGTTACAAAATAAGTTCACAAAGTTATGAAATTTGGTTTACCTTGACAGATAAATTTAATATATAAAATCATTATATATATATATATATATATATATATATATATAATTCATATTGTACTTATATAAAAGTATTATTGTGGTAGTAAAATTGCTAATTCATATATATGCATTTCGGTAAAAAAAATAATCGATTGGACTAATTTTTAACAGGTTCACGTTCACATGAAAGTGTTATAATGTGAGGAAATAAATATTTAGACAATTTCATATGGGTTAATAGGTTTATTTCATTATGTAAAGAATCGATTGGATCATATCATATAAATTAATCATAACACATGTGTGATGTGTTGATAATATGATAAGAAAATTTGATGTGTTGTAATTTGACTATGATAAAAATTTAATTTATAATTATATTTTTAAAAACTCTCTACTCTATCTTTTTTTATTTAGATTTATTTTATTTTTAAATTTAAAATGATCGTATATTACGCATTGAGGAAAGGATTTGTCAAGTGACATGACTCTCATTAAGCTAATAAAGAAGATTTAATTTGTTTTATTTTATAATTTTATAAAAATATCTATGTGGAGAAATATATTTTTAAATATTATGATAAATGTATAAATATTTATATTTAGGTTTATTATATAATTTTTATATAACAAAATTTATTAGATAAAAAAATATAAAAGGTTATCGTCGGAAAGTGAAAGAATTCAATTTACCTCCTTTAACTTCGAACTTCTTTCAAAAAAAAGTATTTAATGTTAAATACTATATTATACATTTGTTCCTAAGTTATTTGATACTATTTCAGTGGGTTTCCCAAATACTTGTAAGTTTTGTATTTTCAACCAAAAAATAATATACAAATAAGAAATAAATAATTATAATAATTAAATACGTTAAATATTATTTCAATATTCTTTAGTCAACGTCTTTTCACGTCGAATTTATCTAAAATGTTGACTTTGATTTAACCTACCATAGGTAGTTTTGTGGCCGTAACCATGACGAAATTTTAGATAATAATTATTTTTTAAAATTATCTTTCATGAGTGTTATCATACAATTATATATTTGTATTTACAAAGCTCCTACTTAAAACGTTATTGAAGAACATTGAAACTAGTACCACTTAAACCAAACCACCAACAAGTTGGGAAGTGCCGTCAGATATAAATTATTCGAACGTTTTGATTTTTCTGTTATTTTAATTTAATTGAAATAAAAAAATATTTAATTCTGTACATTAAAAGATTATGTTTTCATTCGCATCTAAACAAATTATAGAATTAAAATAAAACTCTAAACAAAATGCAAAACAACGTCTATGTCAAACCTAGCAATAGGTTAAAATTAAAACTAGTTTGATAATTAAATAAATTAAAACAAATAAGATTTAATAATATGAAATTATAAAATAAATTAATTAATTAATATAAAACACACGAGATAAAAAAAATATCTAAGAACTATTATGAATTAAAACTTTAAAATTTAATAAATTATAAATAATTTATACATTTATGGTAAATTTTCAAATATTTCATCATAAATAACATTGATTATATAATTTACACTTAAATAATCCTAGTTGAGAAAAAGTATTCAAAGTTTCCTTTTTAATTTAATAGGTAATATTTGATTAATTGAAACTAAAACTATTTTTAGAATAAGTTGTGTGACTAATTTTACTTTGAGTTAAGACCGGACATTTTTTAATGTCTTCAGCTGCAGTTTGATCCTATTGTTAAGATCATTTAATTGATCAATATTACCATACAAAAATTCCTACCTTTAACTATAGTTAATGTGACTCTAAAGAGATGATTGAATAAAATATTTAAGCAGAACAACATTTTTTCATATTCTTCATATATCCCTCTTATGTATACAAAGAACCACTATGTCTTTAGACTATCAGTTTTATGTAGAAAAGTTTAGTATTTTATTTAATCTCTTTTTCTAAAGCTTATTGGTTACTCCATGCTAATAATGATTTTGTGAGCATTTGGGTCTCATGAGTCTTTCCTTACGTGGGACTTTCATCTTTTCCGTCTTTGTTTGTGTATGTGAGGTCGAGTCATCTTTAGATGAGGTAAATTAACATGTCTAGTAAGTTGTTACACATGATGAGATCAAAGGAAGTTCAAATTCGTGGCCAATCAAACTCATTATGTTAGGTTGAACATTTATTTATTTTTTTATAATTGATTAAAAGATTAGACTCATTTTTTCACTTAAATTTAATTTGTAATATGTTAAGTTGACCCATCATTCGATTGAATATTTTTTTTTATCTTATTATAAGTATAGTATTAAAATATAAATTTAATTATGCGAAAATTCGAAAAACATATATTTGATTAAAAAAAAGTAATATTAGAAGTGAACGAGGATAAGGATTGAGATGAAACAACATTTTATTTATTTAACTAATTATTCACATATATATATTTTTTAATTCTCGATTATAAATTCTTAATTTTTGTGTATTTTGTTTTTTTTTAATATATAAATAAATTTAAAAGTAAAATTTTTATTTTAAACTATTTATTTGGAACTTTAATTGTATTGACTCATGTGACCCAATCAAGGAAATGAGAATGAGTAAACTTATTATAAGATGGGTTAAACCCTCAAACTAATATTTTTAACAAATATAAAATCTATCTAAATATAAATTGAGAGTTAAATAGATGATGAATAACTAATTCAGTTTACACACCTATGTTTTTTCTTTCATTAGACATTTAATTTTAAAAATATATTATTAATATGATCCACAAAGTTTTTATCTATAAGTACGTGAATAACGGAGTGACTTGTGAATTATTTAAGATCGATTTGTTAATTTATCAGTTAATTAATTTAGTTAAATAAATAAAAATAGACTTAAAATTATATCAGATTATTTTAATAAATTGAATTTAAGATTTATAAAGTTTAAATAAAGACTTATAAATAAATGGTGAAGATTGATTATTATCTCATAATAATTTGGCTAATATTAAATGCTATTTGATTTAACATTAGTTTTTTTAATATTGAAACATATTTTAATAAAAAAAGTTGATAGTGAAAATTTTGTTGATCTAATTAATAGGCTATTATTTCTTTTTGTGTAGTCTAAATTTTTTAGTTTCACATATTACATACTAAGTACATTTTTTCATTAGCAGTCTATAATTATAATAGTTATTAAAATCTGATAAAATAAATAAAGAAGAAATTCTATTAAAACGAAAAGTTAAACTATAGATAAGTTAAATACAAATTTGCATTTTTAACAAAAATAAACTAAAGCTTTTAATTCAATTGGATAAAATAAATGAAACATGTAAAAAACAAATTCAAAGATTGAAGAACTCTGTTCATATAGAAGCAAGAAGTCTAATTCTTTAAGTTTATTTCCACTAATTGATTTAGAGTGTATCTAATTCTAAAAAGTGAATTTGATGGAGAAGAGAAAGATAGATTTAAGAGGAGAGAGATGAAAGTGAGTCGTTTGGAATAGATGTAAAAAAGAATAATAAGAAATAAAAAAAAATTACAAGTGATACTATGGATATGATTATTAAAAAAAATTAATTAATAAAATTGTGCAATTACATATTAGAAATTAGTATAAAAATTAAACACATAATATATTAAATGTATAATAAATTATGATAAATTATTTATATCTATTATTCATATTGATTAAAGTAATAGTATAGTATTATCAGTATACTCGACTAAAAAAATTATGAATTATTTCAATATATCTAAAAATATATAAAAAAAAGATTTCACAAAAATAAAATTAAAATTTATATTGCCAATGTTAAATAATTTGTTATTTTTTTAATCGAATTCACCGATTATATCAAAATACTACTTTAACCAAACATAGTTAGAGTTATCTTCATATTATCAAGTTTTATTAAATTTATAATTTTGATTAAATCTTATTTAATTTGATCAAAATCCACTTTCTAATAATTTTACATATATCCATAATAACATATTTCACGTACCACACTAAAAAGAATGTTTTAATAAAAAATAACTAATATATTTTATTTAAATTTAATTTAATCATAAGATCATAAATATAATATTAAATCTAATCAATTATTCTTTTTTAATAATCATGACAAACTTTAATAAATTTTTATTTGAGAGTGATACACTTCACTTTCTCTCCCTTAATGCAAACAACACAAGATTTTAGTGTCTGTCCTCTCAATTCATTTTTTTTTTCCCTGTCTGAAATTTACTCCTTAAGCCCGTGCAGACATTAATTAGTTAGAATATGAAACAGAATTCGAGTGAAGTAGAAAGAAAGTTAAAGAAAGCTTGGGTTGACTGAATAAGGATTAGGGGTTAGTGGCAGTGAGGAAGGAAGAAGAAGTGAACTTTGAAGGTTGACGCAAAGCAAGAAGAGCATTCATAGCATGCAAAGACAGATATATAATGTAAGGTAAGCTAAGATCGGTACACAGTAGAAAAGGAAAAATGACGATAGACGACGATAGCTCTATATATGTTGGGGGTCTCCCTTACGACATCACCGAAGAAACCATTCGCACTGTCTTCAATTTGTATGGTGCCATTCTCGATGTCAAGGTCTGCTTTTCTAACTCTATCTCTTTTAGGGTTTTAACCAACTGGGTTTATTGCTACCTTATTTATGTAATTCCTTTCACAAATATTCAATTCCACCCATTGGGGTTCCGTTTCAATTGCCAAGTTTTTTTTTTTTTTTTTTTTTTTTTTTTTTTTTTTTTTCCAGATTATCAACGACCAACGCAGTAGGGGGAAGTGCTATTGTTTTGTTACTTTCACAAATCCTAGGTCCGCAGTCGACGCCATCAACGACATGAATGGCAGAGTATGTAATTTAGTTATTTATCCTCTCTTACTTGTTTAGGGTCATCGATATTTGGTTGTGGATTGTCATTGTTGTGCTTAGCTTGAGTTTTAGGCGTCTGACGCTCTGTTGTTCCGAATCAGACCATTGACGGTCGTGTGGTTAAAGTTAATGGGGTGAGGTCTCGTGGGGGCAGGTCAAACTTTGGCAGAGAACGGTATTATTATCATAATGATGAGAGGAATGAAGAATGGGATCGTGGGAGAGACCGAGACCGAGATTATGATCATGATAATAGTGGTAGGGATGGATACAGGAATCGGAGCAATGATTGGAGTCGAAACCGTGATAGGTCTCGAGAGCGAGACCAGGACAGGGATAGAAGATTTGAGAATATGCATGATTATGATGAAGATAGAGATCCTATGTTAGATAATGACTGGAGTAGAGAGGATGATAGAGTTGAAAATGAAGAACATAGGGGGGATGGTGGAGATGTGGATAGAGACCACAACTTGGATTTTAATGCAGACAGGAAAACGGATAGGACAAGTGACCATGATAGAAGTTTTGATGAGGATAGGAAAGATCAGTCAAGGAGAAACAATGAGTAAGATTTCCATCCATTTTCCTTGACATATGTTTATTTCCAGCCATTCTTCAGTTTACTTATGTTGCATGCATCATCTGCTGGTCTTATTAGTGTTTTTTCTGCAGCTTGGATGTTACAAATCAACATAGCATGGATCTTTCATCAGAATCAACTGGTGCTCACAATGATCAGGTAATGCGAATGCCTTTAAATTTCTGAAATGTGACATTCTGAATTTCTTGTCCAGGTAGCATATTGGCATAAAATAAATTGAGCTGAATGTGATAATTTTTTTGTGTTTTGTTTCAATTGTTTGTGTGGATTTCAGGTAGAAGCTCAATTAGAGAGCGCAACTAAGCAGCTTGATCAACTAAAAAAAGAGGTTTGTAATCTCTTTAGAGCAAACATGAATGAATGATTAAAAATTTTCAAATGGTCAAGTCTAAACTAGCAAGTAGCTTTATGATAATGTGACAAATGTTTTCTTCGACTCAACAACATTTTGGGAGGTGCATGTTGAATCCCGAGTCACGAGCCAACCCATATATAAGAGACTAGACATCACTTCCAACCTAAAACTTTTAAGACATTAGGTTTGTGGGTTTTTTTCCTTATATATTTTTCACCTCACACACCTGCACTCAACGTTGGACCCTTGATTCTTTAGTCGAATTCCTAATAATTTCCCCTTCAAGTGTGAGTCTTCCACACATTTCAAAGTCCCCCTCCACCTTGAAAGTGTTCTACCCATGAGTCTCTCTAACTCATACAACACTTCTGACATATGGCTCTAATGGTTTTTCTCTTTATATATTGCTCATTCGATGAGTCTCGAGTCATGAGCCAAACCATATGTAAGACACCTTGCTGTAGATCTCACATCGACTAGAGATTAGGCTAATTTATAGTATATAAGTGGAGACAATCTCACTTTACAAGTCAATTTTGTGTGGATGAATTAGTCTTAAATGCATTTCCTAATACGATATGAGAGTTATCTCTAACCCAAAATATTAAGTTATTAGGTTTGTGGGTCTTATGTCTTATATATTGCTCACCTCACTAATCTCCACCCAATGTGAAATTCTTGACTCCATACTTGAATTCCTCATAGTGTATACAAATGCATACAGAGACTCCCCTGAATTCCAATGTTTACTGAATAATGAATTGGCATATCACTTAGTTCAGAAGTCTTCTAATTCCGTATAACAAGTTCTCCAGCCCCTTGTGTTATTTTTATTTCTGCTGAGTGTTGATGACGTGGAAAGTGGATTTCTTGGTTTTTTTTAGGTTTCTCAAATGGAAGAGGGATTGGAAGAGAAAAGAGTCCATGTTAAGGAATTGCAAAAGCAATCTAAGGTATCTATTTGCTGTACTCTTTTGATTGTCCTTACTTTGAGCAAAAAATCTGTATTATATTCTGACCTGGAGGATTTTTACTGCAGAAACTGGAGGATGCACTGATCAATGCAAAGAAAAACTCTTCATATCGTCAGATGCAGTTGATAAAGGTAGTATCTAGTTTTCATAATTATACATTAGATACTTGCAGTCTCTGTACTATTGTAAAGTTCATGTACTATTGCTAACATTGGGTTTGGGCAATTGAAATTCAGCTGCATGAATGTTTTCTGCAAGTGAAAGATTACACAGAAAGACTTAAAACTAGTGAAGAGGAACTTCAGGTTTGTGCCTTAATACCACGTAATTCTGATTTATGTACGAGTCTGCAAAGTATGTCCTGTGTTTTTAAAAAATTGATTACATTATACATTGTGATCTTGGATACTTCTTTTTTCAATTTCACATGATTTTGTGCATTATGCATAATGAATTTTATGTAGAATTATGTGACAAATGCTCCATTTATAAAATGTTTGTTCAACTTGTTGTGCTTCCTTGAATTTTGTCTGTCAACATAGAAGCATTATATAGTACAATTTGTATAAAAGATGAGTCTTGCTACCAGTTAATAGGCATCCAAGCACATGTGGACCCCCCTCAAAAGCTAGCCACTGAGGGGAAAGAACCGAACACTGACATATTGCACTTTGCACCCATACTTCTCGATGTGAGACTTAGGCACTCCATGATATCCCAGTTCCTACAAACAATTTCTATCTTTTGTAAATTGTTACATTGGAGCCAAAGACATGGATTTTATTTTGAGATAAGAAATTTTAGTAATGAAAGTTAGAGATGTACAAATGTAAAGGATAAGATATGCCGCGGAGGATTGGAATATACAATACAAGAAACATCAACTAAAGCTATTGTCACAGATAGTTATTCTCCATAATAGGACCCGAAGTGAACGTTAAAATATGTTTTTATTTATGTGAATATGTTAAATTTAATTTTAGACCTCCAATATTTTTTGTTAGTTTTGATCGTCATCCATTTAATTTCTGGAAATTGGTCCCTTTTAATACTTAGTGATGATTACATATGTCCATGCATGCCACATCATGATGATCATTTTACATGGCTCGTATAGATGCATGTTATGTGATCACTAAATTGTAGATAGATATTTAAAATATAAATAACTTTGTGTGGGCCAAAACCAATTTTTTTTTACTAAAATCATATTTAACATTATTTGCAGGGATAAAAAATATATATTTATGTCTAAAAAGAAAAAAAAATTATGCCATAAAATACAGTGGCAAACATTTTTTTGGAGAAATTAGGATGTCTGAAATAGACCGTCGACATTTGAAAGATCTCTGATATTTGCTCATCATTATTGATTTGAAATTTTGAACATTTTTTTTTGTGTTTGGAGTTGTCTTATAAATTTTGACCTCTATCTAGTTAATTCAGTTGTTCGTATTACTCCGGTTGCTTTCATTCCATTGTTATCTTTCTCCACGTCCCATATTGGATGAGATGAAATCGTGATAGTAGCACGACTAAATGTTTTCTTTTTGTGGCTTGCAGGCTCTAATTGATACAGTACTCTTAGAGATTGATGGTGATGGCGGTGGATTAAAGGATGGACTACTAACAAATGGAAAGTCTTGATGCTAGATAGGAATATATCTTTGGGAGTTTCAGATTGTGTCACTAATGCTTAAAATGGGTTTAGCACATAATACATTGTCTGATATGAAGAAAGAATGGCTGGATAAATCAATGAATCTCTTTTATTTTTCCTTTTCTGATTCAACCACTCTAGCTTTTACTAAATAGCATCAATAGAGTTTTGCTTATACTGTTTAGTTGTTGGTTCACTTGGTCACAATTTGACTTCATCTGTTGTAAATTCACTAGAGAAAACAAGCCGTTGTACTCCATTGCATGATCTGGTATTTTTCATCCAAAAACTTGTATGTTGGCATGAAAAACTGACTAGTTGGTGTACCGCACTTGCTACTAGGAAAATGTTCATTGGCTCCGTTGCATGGCGCAGATAATGGAGTGACGAGTTTTTTTGGTAATATACCAACGTTTGAACAACTGACATCCTGGACTGTTATTCTAAGAGGTACTGAAAAATCCTTAGCAAAAGTTGTTGGCACATATAGTTTGCCACTTGAAGCTTTTAACCAAATTTGGTTGATGTCCAACATAGTCACGATGTCTTAACTGAAACACTTAATCTCGAAATGGGTTAACCTGGTGAAGAAAGATTATTTAGATGTTACGTAGAAATTATGAATGTATTCTGGTCATACAAAAAGAGAAACACACTGAAAGAATCTTGGCATGAAAATTTTACTAGATTTGGGTAAATAATAGATTGGGCCTGGTTTACTTTGCTAGTTTAATGGAACTAACTGTATGGCTTTTGCTTCCTGCACCCCCCACAGTTGGATGAAATGACTGCATTGCCCTCTGTCTGCTTCTCCCTCATTCACCCCACCACCACTGCTGTACAAGAAGAAAAGGAGAATGCTGCAGACGAAGAAGGGAGAAAAAAAGCTCGTTCTAGAAAACTCTTTACGGAATACGTGAAATAAACAAGACTTGTTCTGAAATATATTTCATGTATTTCAGAAATTTTATTATGAAAATCTTATTTTATTTCAAAAAATATGTTCTGCAATGCATTTCATAAATTCTGAAAAATTTGTTTCAGAAAATTTTCCAGAAGTCGTTTAAAATGGTCGTTTTTAAAATTGTGGGCGTAGCCGAGAAATTGTGGCGTGCAGGAAGAAAAATCCCTAATGTATTCTACGACTTGTTGCTTTTGAAGTTGGACATATTCCACGGCACAAAATAGGAATTGAATGTTAGACATTTGATGCAGTCTTTGTTATATTATATCAGAACATAGAAATATTAAAAATAATACTTATCACAAGTAAAAACGGTTCCCTTACAAAACCGAGTTAATTTTCCCTATTAGGTTGTAGACCGAAGGACAAGTGAGGTAATCAATATACTATGCTGGTTTTAAAAAATAAAGTAGTGCCTTAATTTTTCTCAAAAACCTGAATGAACCCATTAAAGTAAGAGTTATTTACTTGAAAAAGACCCCTACTACTCTAGTTTTGGTGGTTGCCTGAGGCTCACATTCTGTCTGTTCTCTAATACATGCACATTCTGAATTTTCAATGCATGGCCCTAAACTCATTGGGCCATTTCTTCCTGCACCCGATTTCAACCTGTACTCGTCTGAATATGAACGACGTTTTCACTTCCTCAAACCCCCCTTCAATGCACGGAATCCTCGATAAAGTCTGAATGAGTTGCCATAGACAAAGTCCTCGCACGTGGGAATCTTTCTTTATATTTTAAGAATGTACAATATTTTGGAAATCCAAAAATTCACATACTATCCAATTATGAATAAACATGCACAGTGGAGAGAACAAAAAAATATATATAAAAATTATATTTTACTAAGGGTAAAATGGTCATTTTATGACCACATCGAGATGTAGCTTGACATCAAAGGAGTGCAAGAAGAAATGGCCTCCATTCTGAATTTTCATTAAGACAAGTTCTTTCTTCCTGCACCTAATATAAAATTTTAATTTCACAATTGTTCTTATGGCACACCCATCCGGTTAACATACAAAAAAATAAAAACTGGACGGCATCCTCATCTGATTCACATTGCAAAAAAATTGACAACCGGATGTGTATGTCATCTGGTTGTCATTTTCAAATAAAACAAAAACCGGATCCGGTTCTCATATCCCAAATCGAAAAATTCCTCCGTTTGTCATCGATAGCATTCCAAATCCCAAATCAACTACTCTAATCAATAATATTACTTACTAATTGCTAATAAATACCAAAAATTACTTACCTGTTACTTGTTTGAAGGATTAATTGAAGATTTAGAAAAATGGAAGCAAATGGATGTTGCATTTGAGAACGGATGCTGAAATGATAACTGGATGACATATTCATTCGATTGTCAACTTTTTTGCAATGAGAACAGGATAACTCATTTTTTTACTAGTGTAAACCGGATAAAAGTAAATGAGTGAAAACTAATTTAATCTTTATATTTTTAAAGTTTAGATCATAACTGTCATTTCATATTTTATATAAAGATACAGTAAAATATTTTATATAAGGATTTCATATTTTATATAATGATACAGTAAGATATTAGGGTGCCGGAAGAATTCCTCTTTAATTAATGGGTCAAGCACATTCTGAATTTTCAATACACAGGCCTAAGCCTACTCTGGTTTCCTAAACTGCACTAGTCTTTATAGCATTGTTTCATTCAATTTGGTCCATACTCTCTCTCTCTCTTTCTCTATCAATTTTATCTATTTTTAAATTTTTTATGCAAAAATAAAATACAATACCATTTATACATTCTAATAAAATACCGCATCTATTAAAATGATTATAATTTTAATATTTTTAAAAATAGAATTAATTTACGAATTTTGATAAAATACTAATTTGTTTTTCTTTTCAGATAAATTACATTAACATTTTTATCTTTACATTTATTGATGAAAAATCATCTTCATAAATAAAAACAATACATTTATTGATGGAAAAATTATCTTCATAAATGAAAATATTCAGAAAAGTTTTAAAATCACTTTGAAAATCTTAAACTCTAAACTTTAAACATATATAATTATCAAGTTACCTCTTTATTTTTACTTTCATTAGTCAAGTCACATGAAAAAAGATAAGTGTATAAAGAAATACCAACTCTATTTTTTAAAATCATCCTAAATTTAAATAAAATTAGTATACAAATATGTCAAGATTTTATAAAGGATAACTAGGCAATTAATACAAGTTAGAAAATTAAGTTAATAAAATTCTCTAAAAATATTTTATTGTTTAATAACTTTTCTAATAAGTACAGGAACTCGAATAGTAAACTACAAAGACAAGAATAATATTCACTTCTTCCTTTTTGTAGGTGTTATTGTCAATGTTGTAAAATTTGTCACATGAGGTAAATTAGTTCATTCACACTTTTTCTAAGTTTGAAAAGAATGTAATTGTGAAAATGTGATGTCTAGAGACAATATTATTACAAAAAAAATCTAAAACTAAAATCAAAAGCTTGGAATATGAAGCTTGGACAAGTCTTTTTAATAGTATGTTCCTGTCTCTGAAACCTATCGACACAAATACGAGATAATATAAAAAATAGCCAATTGTTTTTGTTTTTTTTTTCTGGACTCCCGACTATTTACCATAAGTTTTATGTTTAATACCAATATTTTACTAATAAATCCAATAGTATAGTACTGTGGTGATGGTTTCCTTTGGAAACAGATATGTATAAGTTGTTGTTTCAAAGAATAAAGTGCATTCAACTAAACTGTAGTGTTTAGTTTAATTATAATTAAGTATTATATCTTCATATATTGTAGAATCCTTCGAAGTCTTTAGATAAATCTGATTATAGTATTTTTTTTTTTAATAATAATGATTAAAAAGGGACAAAATATCTTAAATAACTTAGATGTTCTTTTCATTTTTTGAACTTTAGATAGATGGATTAAATTTATATTTATATTAGACAATAATATATTCATATTAATTTTTTATAAGTAATTTTAAATGAATAAATCCTGTTTATAAATCTAAATTAATGATATATATATATATATATATATATATATAATAAATAAATATAAAAGTCATTTGGTATATTTTAGAGATTATAAATGTCACTGTATCCATGTCCATAGTTGTATCTGTAAGAAGTCAATGGGCATGGAAGAAAAGCTAGTAACTAAAGTCTGGATTTGGTCACAATAATAGCTCATAAAAGGTGTTTGGATGAAGTGTATATATATATCATTGGGTTGTTTGGGAAACTATAACTAAGTCAAAAAAGGATTGCGAACTTAGGCCTTAGAATTAGAGAAATTAATGTTTTCATGGAAGGAAAGCATGTTTAGAAGATCCTTCGTGATCCAAGGTGCCTATAAATGAGGATGAATTAAAGAAAGAAACCTTCAAAAGATAACTTCCATATTCCAATTGGGGATGTGTCATTATGGTATCATAAGGGGCTACCTGCTGGCTTCTTTTTAAAATTACTATTTCATTCCAAATCAATTGTCATTATTTCTCGGATTTAGGAGTATACATATATATTAGTGTGTTTATTTTATATATATATATTTGTTGATAAAGGAAAATTGTACCTAGTAGAACATTTACTGTGTATGTTGTAATTATAACTTCTATAATAACTGCTTACATCCTTTATAACAACAACAATGCACATAGTAAATACTTACTGTTAGCGCTAATTAGAAAAACATCTTGAATATTACATTTATTTCCCATTTATGATTATGATTTTTCAAGATATCTTATAACTTTTTTGCCTTATCGATTCTTAATCAAGGTAATCAAAGTGTTCTTGTAAGTGAAGTTCAAATCATTCTGTTAAGACCTTGTAAGATTTAATATCTTAATTGTTGATTTTTGTTTTTGTTTGTTTTTGTTGGCGTGTACCATAAAAGTATAATAAATTTGTCAAAAATGATTATACAATAGGATGTAATTATTGTGAAAAAATGAACCAGTTTAAACTTTATATTTTTATTTTCTTCCTTTACTCTAATTTATTGTATAAGTAACATTTTTATCTTTGATATTTTTGAAAATTAAAGGACATTACAACTAATATCTCTACTTTTAAGGAACTTGACTTCCCGTCCTCTACAATCTTATATTTAAAAAAGTTGAATAACCGTTTTCAAAAGTCTTTCATAATACACACTTTCTCCTTGAGCCCAATATTTTAAAAAGTTGTTTTTGAGTTTTTTTTCCTTTCTCAACAATAATGAATATATAAATGGGAGTAATGAGTTTATTTCAACTTATTTACAAAAAGCACCAAACTCATATAATAGCCTAATAATAAAAGAAAATTATCTCAATGCCTCAAACAAAATACATAAAGACACTGACACCTATAGGCTTCTCAACCTTAAAATTGACCAACTTATAATAAACATCTTTCACTATATATTAGTAATCATGTCTTACTTTCCATACCCACTCATCATCTAACGTTTTATTTGGATTAAAGCGTTGTAATTAGTGATTGTTGTTCAGAGTTAAATAAGGTTCTAGTTAACTATATGAGTAAAAAAAATATGGTTATTGAGAGAGACATTCCTTAACAATCAAAACCCCTCCATAAATATTAATAACTGAACTATAATTCTTACCAAAAATATGTTTATACTTTTTATTATATGAAAACAATAGTAGTCATTAATTGTAATTACCAAAACATTTTATCATGCAGGTGGGATGCACTCAAGGTCCATTTTACTTTGGGGGGACAATTGATATCTCAAATCATACGTCAAACAAATTGCAATGCAGAAAAAAAAAAAATTTTTCCCACGTTGTATATTGTAAGAATATCCAAAAGCTATATGATTCGTTCAATAATAAAAATAAATTAGAAAGAAATTTTTTATTATAGAATTCAATACAAGGTTTAAATGGTAGTCATGGTATAAATAAACAAAATGTTGCTTGCGATTGTATTCCTTTTCTCGACATCGTAAATTTTTTTTGACAGATGCGTTCAACACTGATGCAATCGAAAACACAGATAATCTTGATATTGTGGTTAAACTTATGATTATGAACCATTTTATAAATTTTGGTTCAACATATTCATGTGCTGTCATCGCTATGTCAATAAATAGGTAGATCTTTGATTTTTCTTTGCACACAAGAGACCGCGTAATTCCATAGCCTCTGGGTTTTCAACATCTCAGGAAGTTTAATTAATTAGGGATTAAAGCATGATTTTTCATAAATTTTAAATATCAGGTTATTAGAGTGTTGGCCAACTTTAGCAATGACAACTAGGTACCAAGAATATAATAAATATTGAAACATCATATGGCTTTCTACAATTTGGGGTTTGCTTTGTCTGATGGGTTGAATTTTTAACATCAGTGGCTTTGTCTCATGCTTCCAAAATTGGATATACCTTGCACCAAGAAAGTTTTCAAATTAATAATATCTGTTTTGCTTATAAAATGAAATCAGGTTAGTCTAAAAAAAATCAATCTCAGAATCATTTATAACAAGTACTGTGTGTTGTGCAGTATTTCTTTTGCACACCCCAAGAGTTTCACAGAGAAAAGATTGATTGCTTTACAGAAAAAAACTGTCAGTGGTCAGCAATTAGTTCAAAGTATGAAAATCCCCAGACAATCCTGTAGAATGGGTATTTTAATAATAAAACAACAACATTTATATGCGGTTTTTGGATAATCAATAACTATTTTTTATTTAAAATTATAGGTTTATATAGATAGTAATAACAAAAGTTAATATTCATTATTATTAAAATAAAATTTTAATTTTAATTAATTTGACAAAAACATCCTAAACATTTGACAAAATGGGCTAAATTTTGTTTTCAATGAAAACATCTTAATTGATTTTAAAAATTAATCTTTTTTCTTGTTCTTTCTTTTCAAGCAGTTCCTTCTTCTCCAGAACAGTCCAACTAACAATGAAGAAATTAAGAAATTCTTTAAAAAGAGAATTTAGTGGTGGGCATTGTTATTATATGTGAAACTTAAGGGTAAATTTGTAAGGCAGAAAATACTAATTATAGGAATCCAATTCTTCCCTTGACAGTACACCTATACTGATGCATAGCAGCATCAATACTTTGCATCTGATAAAGCAAAAACAAAACAAATGTCCACTTTTATGCCTCTTTTACCCTATGCAGCACAGACCACCACAGAATATATGCAAAAAGTACAGTTTAGGATATTTTGTTCTACTTAGTTTGTTTTTTTCCCATTCTTGTTAATGAATAGTTCAACATGCATGGATTGGTTGGTAACTAGCTAGGTAGTTTGGGATAGGATGCAAGCAAAACCCTAATTCTAAAACCCCTTCTCACAAACCCTAGAATTTCAGAGTGATTTCACTCCCATTGCTCTCTTCACCAATCCCTTTCCTCTCCCCTTCGTTCTCCCCACTCTCTCCCTTCCAGCTGCTACTCTCCGACTTCCCGTCCTCTATGCTCTCCGACCGCTCTCCGCCGCCGGGAAATTCCGATTCCGGCGATCCATGCCCGTGTGCCGCCGCCTTGTACATGTGCAGGTGGTGCAGCGCGTTGTGGTGCGGCGGAGGAGGTGGAAGCAGCTGCTGCTGCGGCGCCGCAGTGTAGAATTCTTGCGGCACGGGAGTGGCGGTGCAGTAGTGTGGCGGCGGCGCGTGAGAGGTAGGGTGGGCACCGTAGAGAGTTGGGGTGGCTGTGTGTGCCGCAGTGGCATATTCCGGTGGGACCCAGATTCCGCCCAGAACCACGAGCTGTGGAGCTGCTGCACTCGCTTGAGGACTTGGACTGGGTCTTCTTGTGTGAAGCCTATATTTCTGTTAAGAAAAATAATTAAGAAATGGAATTATGAATTTTCCATTAATTAATTGGTTAGAAAAAAAAAAGAACACGATAACAAAACTACAAAAAGTTCGTTTGAGAACGCAGAATGGCACGTCAGGGGGACAAATGACAGTAACAGTACAATAACAACAAAGGTGCCTGTCTGTCTGAACATACATGCAGAGTTGAATAGAAAAACATTTACCTGCAAATGGCTTTTAACTTCATCATTGGTCAAACCGTCAACCTTCATCAACTCCCTTATCTGCTTTGGGGTTGCCACTGTCAAAAATTCAAAGTCACACACAATTACTCATTGTAAAATTCAAATGAACCTTTTTCTACCATTTTTCTTGCCAATCTTAATTTTTTTCTTAGTGCATGGATGGTTAGTTTATTTGTTAAGTTTCACTTTCACAGAACATGAAAAAATAAAAAGAAAAATACATCACATATTGAATAAACAAAAAAAACAATTAATTATGTTAACTTATACTGTTATTTACCTTGTGATCCACCAAGCATCTGGAGAGCGTTAACAAATCGACGGTGCAAGTCTGGTGACCAGCACCTTCTAGCTTTCCTATGAGTTTGCGCAGTGGTTGTTGTTGTTTGTGCAAGAGATGATGCAACTGGGCTGCCACTTTTTCCTTGATCAATCACAGCTCCATCACTGCCAGAATTCTCCTTCTTATTCTGACACGAAACTCCCTTTTCTACCTCTGCACGTTTCTTGTCCTCCATTTCTTTCTCCGAAGAGGCAAGGGCCAGTTCAGGTAGAGGCCGCAATGTAGAGCCTTGGCAGGAGTTTCTCTCCTTTGAGAATGGAAGGAAGGCTCCTCCACCGTTCCTCTGCTTGTTGTCTAGAGCCAGCTTGGGGCTGATGCTGAACCCTATATCAGCTTCTTTCGGTGATGTTAATGTTGATTGTTGTTTGGTTCCTTCGCTCGCTTGGCTCCACAGTTGCGCAGACGTCATCCAATTTGCCTTGTCAGACATGTTTGTTGCCTTCTCTGAGCTTTCTGAGGCCAAGTGCTTCATGGGTATGAATTCTTCAAGAACTGGCTTTCCGCCATGGTTTACTTTAAAGGCTTGAAGTTGCTGCCTTGAAGCCTCCATGGCTGTTCCAAAGAAAAGAATTGGGTGGGTAATTACTAAATTGTTTGGTGTGCACAGAAGAATACTATTGAAATAAATCATGGTTTCATATATATTTCACTTCTACCCTGAATGATCAGTAGTTGTTCAATACCAAATTAGCATGAAATAGTAGTGGACAGCATATTGATAGGGTGGAAAAGAAAAAGAAGGGAAATTACCAAAGAAGATGATGATGATAAAGGTTAATCATACGTGCAAACTAGACTTTATTGTAAAAATCTGAATGATAAGAAAACAAAATCCTGAAGGAGTTAATTTGTTAGTGTTGCATCTATTTGTCTATGTATGTGTATATTTAAAATAGAATCGGAAGCTTGAATATTTAAGGTTCAGGATTCTGTGTGATGAATTAATTTATTGGTGGATTTTATAAAAGGATGATTTGAATTGTGTACCGTTGGTGAGAAGTTGCATGCAGAGAGGAAGCTCACGCTTGAAGGCGTCAATCTTGAGACGTTCTTCCTCTAAGCGAGAGAGGAATTCTTCAAGCTTGTAGGTCTGATCAGTTTGATCTCCAAATGATTTGAGTAGCAAGGAATAGCTTTGGGGCTTGCAATCCAGACTTAGTTCTGATGGTGATGCCATTCCCTAATTTCACGTTTAGTTATAGCAACTGATTCACAAGCGCACACTGTTTAAAATATGGTCATGCCAAAATAGGAACAGGGTGGTATGTGGGAACAAACGAGAGCAAAAGAGCTTCTTCCTTTGTGGTTTTTGGTGGGGCGTGAGAGAGAGAGAGAAAGAGAGAAAGGGAGGTAGTGTTGTTTCTTAACACAAGGAGGATCGAGGGAGGATCGTCTTCTTTTTAGAGGTGAGTTCAATGGGAATAAAGCAGGTTCAAGAGAGAGAGAAAAGAAAAGAAAAAGCATGGGATAAAGCAGAGGGAAGTAACTTCCTACAAAGAACCAATGCAAAAAAAGTGCAAAAAATGAGAGAGGTGCTGTGTTAGAAGGAATCAAAGAGTCTGACATTAGAGGGTCATGTGCTTAGAGCCTGGTTTTAGAACCTCTCAGTGTTCTTTGTACGAATTCAAAATCACTAATACAAAAGATGATTCTTCTTACTGTTACCCCTTTTTCTTCTTTACTCCCTTCTCTCTCTTTTTCCCTCATGTACTCCTTTTATTTTGGCTTTTCTTTTCATACTAGCTACGCCTGTGCGCAAATAAGACTCAGATTCTCCAACAATTTCAAATCAAAATCTTATTAATGCTGTATTATCTTTGCTCCTTTTCGTTCCTTCCTGTTATACTTTCTTCTTTTCACCAGAGATATATTCATGAATTTTTGGTTCAAAACTCTTAGCCACAAAGTATATATATTATATATTTAATATGTATAAGTATGTGCATGCATGTTATGTGTTTTGAGGATTGGGAAGGTTAGGATTAAATTATGTGCATCTTTTATAGGATTTTTGTTAGGTCTAATTCACTGTATAGGTATAGTGTGGTTTCTGTACTTGTTAGCTATATATATAGGTCATGCTGAAGGAATGATAAAAAGAAAAACATTTTAAGAAATGAAGATGAATGCAGATGTTGGCCACGTGTTGTGCAACATAGTTGTTGTGGGTATGGTATTGCTGTTACAGCAGCAATTAATGAATCTGTGATGATTAATTAATGGAAAGAGTTTGAATTGTGGGGGAGCATATACCATGAAACATAATTTTTACCAACACAGTGAATAAAGAGAAAGGGAGAAAGAAGGAGAGGGAAAGCACATATTCAAATAGGTATTAGTATCAAACTACCTTGCAACTTTCTCTTTGAGTCCAAAAGTTGCATAATTGGAGTGCATTGAGGGAAGGGGAGGAATATCTAATCTAAAAAACTAGACACTCACTGTACAGAATAAAATATTTGCCTCCAAGAAAGGAATATCTTAGTTCCAATTCTGCGACTCTAAATTAAGGGAGCACAACCCACTAAGCTTAAAGGGAAGAAAAAAGAAATCATCTTCTAAAAGAGTGATAAAGGAGCCTAGCAGAGGAGAATCTTCTTCTGCTACTATCTTTAATGAAGTGGGTAAGAAGCTAAGAAGATTCTCTTTTGCATGTTAAACGAATTTTCGTTATTTTGGTTTCAAAGCCAGGTGCACAAACATCACTCACAATTCTTTGCGGGTTTCACACAAACAATAGAATGAAACTCTACTTTTTCATACTGAAGCACCTTATTGTATACAATTTTCTTATGAGGCTATATAATATAATGAAAGAGATAATGTTAAAAGTACTAATGTCGTTATTTTTCTTACTTAAAAAATTTCATTTGAGTATGATTTAGTGATAAAGTGATACTAAACATATGTATTATTTGCATTTTTTGTTATGATAGCTTTTCTTAGTATAATTCACATTATTCTGTCAACAATTCCTTAAGCATCTATGAAACTTACTCATTTCTAACCTATTCTGAAACTTTCATGTAATATTAATAATAAATTATTATGGCCATAATCAATCATTTAATTGTGAATTGTAGAAAGTCAAAAGTACTTGAATAATATACATATTTTTTAGTCAATTTTTATTTTATGTATCTTATAAAATAAGTCATGAATTTTATAAATGTCCGGGATAGTTTCAATGAAGGTATATGAGTATATGATGCTTATTTATATTGATTTGTCAAAATGCGCAAGTTAAAGAAATTAGAATGGATGAAAAGAAAGACTGGTTGATTATAAGAACATAATTAATACAAAAGACAAAAACAAAAGTTGATTAACATGTCGTAATTCGTCTTTGAAATTTTTTATATTGCAATAGATAATAGATAATACAACTTGATTTTGGGAAGTTATTTTTGGTAATTCTTAACTTTTTTAGTTTGTTGAAAAATTTGTTTTACGTTGTTATTAATATTTTATAAATAATTTTTTTAATAGATTGTAATTTTTTCAAAATCACTCAACGTTTTTAAAAATTATAGTTTTTTTACTATTTTATATTTATTTTAATTTCTATAAAATATTTATTAAGTTGTCTTTTTATTGTTTTATATAAAGTATTTATGGTTTTTGTTTTCACTCCGAATGTAATTTTATTATTTTTATTTATGATTATATAGGAAATAAATTTATTTTAATTTAATTATTATATATATTATATGACATTACTGATTTTAAATATTATACTATTTACAATATTTAGTTTATTATTAAAACATTAAAAGTTATTAATATCAATAGGTATTATATTTATTTTTATTTTTTAATATTTTGGAATTTGGAATTCACTCAATCTTCAATTTAACTTCACTATATTCACCTAGCTGTCTTGATATAATAGAAAGTTAAAATGTTGGCCTTTTTTGTATTTGACCTGAAACACAGTTTCAACAACCGTCAAACATTTATATATGCTTTGGGGGAACTGTGTTAGAAAATAAATTTCTATTGACTTGTAAAACTTTTGATTAAGAACTTGTCTATCTCATAATACATTCTGACTAATATATATTGTTAGGTATCTCTTTTTCTTAGCTTCAAAAACTGTAAACCATTGCTAAATAAATTCCGCACAAAGTTCCAAACGTCATCTCATCATCAGTTCAAAAACATTATCGATGTCATAAAACGAAGATTACAAAAGAAATATCATCCAAACCTAGCTTAATTATGACATTTTTATAATTAACAACAGATAAGTAATGATGATTATTTTTTAATTATCACCTTATACATAGTATAATAACGATTATTTTCTTAACTATTGTGATAACATCATATAACAATAATTTTTTAATTGTCGTTATATTATATAATAATAATTATTAAAATTATCGTTGTTGTATGATATGTATGATGATGGTTTAAAATATCGAAAATTTATATTTTCATCTTATATTTCTACAATAATACATAAATTTAAATGATAGGAGAATAACAATTACAAAACTATTATTAAAAGAGTGTTGATTTAAAACTTTTAACAACAAAATATTTAACTCGTGTCAATGTTATTCGCAGTTTCAGAATACCCATATAAATGACAATTTATAACTACACTCACTAGTCACTACAATACAGCCTATGATTAGCTTCAAACTAAGATAAATACTCCAAACAAATTAGTATTAATTACAATTCAAACTTTGAAACTTAAAATAGATAAAATTTAACAATAATTATGAACTGATCATTTGGATCAAATCGAATTCTACCTTAACCCATATTTTATAAATTTGAATATGAAAGTTTTATGTAAATCAAAGTCTTATAACTCCTTATAAACTTGTAATTATTTTATATAAGTTTCCTTTATATTAGAAACTATTCATTTTAATTTTATTACTGAAGAAACGTCAAACATCTCCATTAGATGGTTGTCACTAATAAGTAGTGAGAAAATAAAATTTTATAGAATCAGAAGAAAAATAAATTAAATTAAATACATTGAATGAAATAAGTACGTATTTAAGTCTTCAAACTATTTATCAGTAATGAACTCATAAATTTCACATAACTGAGTAACAATATTTTTAAAATGCAGTAATAATACACAAAAAATGTGAAATCCTTTTTATTAAGAATTAATTTCTTCTGCCTATGTTGAAATAAAAAAACCACTTTGTTGATGAACTACGCCTCATGGATTACCTTAATCAGTATAGTACTGCCAAATACAAAACACAAAGGTTTTTGTAAAACCTAAAACTTTTGCTCATTATCTGAGATATTATGGAGGATCGGTAACATTGTCTTACAGTGTGAATACGATAACTCTGAGGTTAAAATTTGAAACTTTACATCTCATGCTTCATAGGGTGCACCAACAAAAGGTTATGAGATTTCTAATTAAAAAAATTAAAACAAAAAGCAGTGTGGGTGTGAAAGTGAGAGGAAGATTGCATCAAATTCCACGAGCTTTCAATAAAAATGGTTGGTTGCTTTCTAACTTCAGTCTTCTTGTACAAGCTAAACTCCAACTCACCCCTTTTCTTCGGATTCTTCCTTTTATTTTATTTTTATTTTTCTCCCTTAAGAAAAAGAAAAGAAAAAGAGTAAAAGAAAAATAAATAAATGAGATTATTATTATCCTCGAGACACGTGTCTATAATATTCTTTCCTATCGTCCTTCTTCTGAATATCCCTTTTGCGTGGCCCATTTGCTGTTCCTGTCAGAATATTCCTCCCTTCTGCCATTTTCACCATATTCTTTTCTTATTATTGTGCATCTCACGTTGCGCCTAATCTTTTTTTTCATTTATTTTAGCACAAATTAAAAAAAAATCGAGAGAAGTAATCTATATATTCAACTAAAGATTGAATCGTTCTGACACGATTCAAGGTTGATCCATCCAAAAAGTAATTATTAATTAAACTTTATTTATTTATTTTAACTAAACTAAATTAATTTGAAAATTTTCACTTAAAAAAAATAAGAATTTGATTCCTCTTAAGAAAAATATACTTTTGAGTCATCGTATCATGTGGTTAAGTACACAAATTTTCATTAATCTTAATACATGGTATACAACTCGATTAAGTTGAACAAAAGTAACATATGTATTTTTTTATTCTTATGATGAGCTATATTTGCATTCAAACAATGATAAATCAAACTCAACCAAAAACGGAATCAACCTTGTCACACTAAAGTTCTCTAACTTGCTCGGCACACGTGATCTAGAATATGAAAATCTTATCCACTTATTATTTTTTAAAGTTGTTCCTCTATTTATTACTTGACGGTAGACAAATAATTCTTCAAGTACTCCTTCGGAACATTATAACTCAAGTATCACCTTTTATCCAGCTTACAAAATATCTCCAGAAAAAAAATATACTGATTTCATCTTTTATTTTTTTTTTTAATAGAGCATGTGCACAACATACATAATGTAATAATTAAGGGTAGTAATGTAAATTCCAATGGGTTTTTTAAGAATAGCATAAAATAGAAAATCCAAATAAGATATTAAACCAATTATTTTCTTAAATAATATATATAGGTCAAAAACGAGACATTATTTCACATTAATGAATATATGTTATTTAAAACTGTTAGCCTCGTCAAATAACAATTGTCTTAAAAAAATTATTTATAATTTAGTGATCATCTAATTTTTATCAATCTATTCAAAAGTTACGTGCCTCTCATATGAAATCTTAAAAGTTACATTTTTCCACTTGATTCGATTTGAAGGTGCACATATGATCCACAAATAAATAAAACAAATATAATACACGTTAAAATAACCAAATCATTATTTATTACGTGAAGCAAGAAAACATTATTACTCGTAACACATCCAAAATAAAAATATAATCTTATTCCCACTAATCTTTAATTTTATACATTCATCAATAATTTTTCTCCTTAAATATAAAGAAAACAATGATATCCATCAACTTTAAAAATATAATTTGTGAAAAAGTTAACAAGGATAAGCAATCGGGAGAAAAAGACACAAAATCGCATAAAAATGATCAACAGAGGCTTACTTTATTATTACAGCAAGTGTCGTATATATACAGTGTCAATAGCATGTAACAGAATGAAAAGTTCAACATGTAACAGAATGAAAAATATACAGCTCAGCAAAACAGAAAATATAACAGAGAAACTAATTATTGTTAAGAGCCCCCCTCAAGCTGGGAATGAATATTAAGCAGTCCCAGCTTGGAACAAAAACCATGAAAAACAGCAGGAGTCATGGCCTTTGTGTAAATATCTGCAAGTTGGAGAAAAGAATCAACAGGTAACAACTTAAGAAAACCAGCTTTGACCTTATCACGAACAATGTGACAATCTATTTCAA
>Ga0209489_100642_pt1 | contig 68105 bp, 22 predicted proteins | sample SiratrowhiteBW_FD_187527 | JGI IMG/M metagenome (GOLD analysis project Ga0209489, IMG submission 187527) | Root nodule microbial communities of legume samples collected from California, USA - Siratro white BW (SPAdes) (version 2) | ecosystem: Host-associated > Plants > Roots > Nodule | place... | reverse complement strand
ATATATATATATATATATATATGTTAGTTCTACATGATTGTTAAACCACGTACATAGACCAAAACAAACAAAAACTTCATTTGAGACCAAAATGGAAAAAATGAGGACAAAAGTATAATATAAATGCACAGGAAAAAAACATGTGTCGATCTTATTCAATCATTGACGTGACATACAACTAATAAGTCACCATTTAACAGATAAAATAAAAAATTGAGACCAAAAAACAGTAATAAAACTTTTTTGAGGACCAAAATAGACTTTTTTTTTTATTAAAGATTATATGTAAAATTCACAAATTTATGAGAAAAATATTCAACACTCAAGGAAATATCTACAAATCATTCACACAACAAGTCTTTGTATTAAGTAAATATTAAAAAAATATAAAAAATATGTAAGTTGTCTGTTCACAAACTCTTTGCATAGACAATAAAAATTATTTTTGTAGGCTACTAAGATGTAGAATAAAGAGTCACAGACATCCATGTTATTGAATTATTGTATAGTTACATACATATGATTGTAGAAGAAACATGTGCATTATGGTTATGCAGTTTCACTCTTCTCTGTGTCCTTTCCCCAACTGCCCTTCACATCACGCGTGTCCTTTAACAACACCAATATTTCCTCAGAATCATTAGGTATTGCAGACTCTGTGTATGCACTACCATTTCACAATTTCCCCACAAAAAAAGTGGGAGACTTTGAAAACCATAAGGTTGAGTTGCTTATCAATTTTCTTTCATGAAAACACAAGAATATCACTTTTGTTTGGAAGTCTAAGAGAGAAAAAAGAGAAAATGTAAAGTAATTAATGGGATAATTGTTGTGTGATGAGAAAGAAAATTAAATAAATGAAAACAAGTTTAAGAATTGATGCAAGAAGAAATAACAAAAAATGTGTTTTTTAGTAGCATCACAGATTGGTGGGTAAGTTGTTCGTGTTCTTGTTCTTTATCATTGTGCCCAAAGAGCCCATTGAAAGTTTTCCATTAAAAAGGCTAACATTATAAAATGGATGTTCCATAATTTAAAAAATTAGAAGTCTTTCACTTTTGAAGGTTCACGCTATTCAAGAAACCTATTGGATATTTGGATTAGAGATTGAAAGAGAGAGAGAGAAAGGAAGAGAGAACTTCATCTTTATTTAAGATGAAGGCAAAGCTGCAAAGCTGGCGCATATCCTAGTCAATAAAGTGATTAAGTTCCCTCTAATTCCCTCTTTGCAAACCCAAACCAGGGAAAAACAACAGTGATGTTGCATGAATGCATTTAAAAGTGATATACATGCATAATACATAGCCCAACAACTGAATTAATGCAAGGAATCCACAATTTTTTTTCTTTTACAAATCATTGATGGAAAAGTTAAGCATGTATTCCACAACCAATAATTCCTATTTCTTTCTTCTAATGTCCATCAACACTTCATAGGTACCAAATATAGTGCAATTAAAAAACAAAGTACACTGTACACCCAACAAAAATTGAATGCTACTGTACTAGAAATGGGGAAGCAGGTGTTACACTTTGTACTGAGTTTCACTCATGTTGCTTCTTGTCATGCAGCTTATTACATAATACTTGGATAGTATTGGCAACTCTGTTTTTCCTTTTGCCAATAGATTGAATAACACAGTATCTTTTGGGATACTTGATTATCAGAGATATTAACTGGAGATAATATTTCTGTGCAATATAACTAGCCAAAATTGTTAATGTGTACCTACTCTTCATTGCTCATTTTTGTGGTCTAACTACGATATTTCTTGCAACTTTACCGTATCTAATCAAATTGAATCAGTGCCAAATGTCAATGTCCTTCCTTCATCAATTTCTTCCCCACACAACAGTAATACTAATCCTTCTTTCTCTTCCCATTCATGTTGGCGTGACCCAAGAAAAGGGTCACAGACAAACACGTCTGGTCGCCCCTTTCTTTCCCTCCAAGGGGCCATCATTTTCTTGAAAACCATGTCACTCCCTCCCACAAGTTAATTTTAGTAGTATTAAAGTGACAACAATAACATCAAGAGTAAATGAAGGACAACAACATACCTATAAAGGTAAACAAATGCTAAACAAGCACACTATCGGTCAGTCATTTGGCCATTCAGCACTTCTAGTACACACAATGCAGTAGCAGTAGCATGTAAAGACAAAAATGCACAATCAAGGTACAAAATCAATAGTTAATAACCATGATTTACACTATCAAATCCCTTAAGAAAAATACTATGTGCCATCACCACCAACTACCTTTCCATCTTGCTGTAACTCACCACTCGTCCCTCAATGCACCACATACATACACCTTTCCACTCAACTCTAAAACTCGTATAAATCATTCCAAACACTAAACTACAAAAACAGAAACTTCTCCTCCATACAATTATTTCCACAGTAACCCCTTTTCCCTCTACACACCCCAAAAACCAACCAAATAAATTCCTCCTCACTCCGCACACAACACAACACAACACACGCTCACACTCAGCCCCATCCGCATCAAACCAACAACAAAAACATAAACAACACACCATGTTCACAGTTCTGCTTCTCCTCTTACTCCTCCTGACAACCTCCACTTCTCACAACCTATCATACCCTCATTTCCAACAACTCAACGTAAAACAAACCCTCACACAAACCAAACTCATTCCAAACCCAAACCCAACGCCAAAACAATCGTCCAACCAACATCAAACACCCAACTCTGTCACTGACTCATCATCAACAAAATGGAAACTGAAACTACTCCACAGAGACAAAGTTCCCACCTTTAACACCTCCCTCGACCACCCAACCCGATTCAACGCCCGAATAAAGCGAGACGCCAGAAGGGTCGCCGCCATCCTCCGCCGCCTGGCCGCCGGAAAACCCACCTTGGACTCGGAGGCATTCGGGTCGGATGTGGTCTCGGGTATGGAACAAGGAAGCGGAGAGTACTTTGTCAGAATCGGAGTTGGAAGCCCACCTCGGAACCAATACGTGGTCATAGACTCAGGCAGCGACATTATATGGGTCCAATGCGAACCCTGCACCCAATGCTACCACCAATCCGACCCGGTTTTCAACCCGGCCGATTCCTCTTCCTACGCCGGCGTCTCCTGCACTTCCACCGTGTGCAGCCACGTGGACAACGCCGGCTGCCACGAGGGACGGTGCCGCTACGAAGTCTCCTACGGAGACGGGTCCTACACAAAAGGAACACTCGCTCTTGAAACGCTCACCTTCGGACGAACCCTCATCCGAAACGTGGCAATCGGGTGCGGGCACCGCAACCAGGGAATGTTCGTTGGCGCCGCTGGGCTTTTGGGCCTCGGAGGCGGGCCCATGTCCTTTGTGGGCCAGCTCGGAGGCCAAACGGGCGGGGCCTTTAGCTATTGTTTAGTGAGCAGGGGAACCCAATCTTCCGGTTTACTCGAATTCGGGCGCGAAGCAGTGCCCGTGGGTGCTGCGTGGGTTCCCCTAATCCACAACCCGCGAGCCCAAAGTTTTTACTATGTTGGGCTATTGGGCCTGGGAGTTGGGGGCCTCCGGGTACCCATATCCGAAGATGTTTTCAAATTATCCGAAATGGGCGATGGCGGGGTGGTTATGGACACCGGCACCGCGGTGACGCGACTGCCCACGGCGGCTTATGAGGGTTTCCGGGATGCGTTTATAGCCCAAACGACGAACCTGCCACGGGCTTCTGGAGCATCGATTTTTGACACGTGTTATGACCTGTTCGGGTTTGTGTCGGTTCGGGTTCCGACAGTTTCGTTTTACTTTTCGGGTGGGCCTATTTTGACCCTGCCAGCTAGGAACTTTTTGATCCCAGTGGACGATGTGGGAACCTTTTGTTTTGCCTTTGCTCCTGCTCCTTCTGGGCTTTCCATCATAGGCAACATTCAGCAAGAAGGGATTCAGATTTCTGTTGATGGAGCTAATGGGTTTGTCGGATTCGGACCCAATGTTTGTTAAGCAAAATAGTACCCATGTATATCAACAACCATATGAATTTTGTGATCATGCATGTGGTCATTAATTAATTGACTATTGTATTTATAATTAATAATAATATTATTAGTATTATTAAGCTGATTGAGATGCTAAAAGTAAGTGTAAAAGCAAGTGGAACTTGAATTTTGTATTTTTCTTTCATGCAGAAGTGGTTGTTCATTCTAGTTATGCTAAAGGAGGAAAATTTATACAGAAAAGGGGTGGTCAAACATTGGTGAGTCAAAAGAATGGTAGAAAAGTTGCTTTGCTGTATTGGGTGTTTGGGTAAGGTTTATGGTGTGGAGTGATGGTGAGGAGGATCCAAGAGAACACTTTTACTGAATTTGAAGGTGGGAAATGATTTAGTTTCACTACTGATGGGTGGACATGGCTCTGACATCTTTTTCTTTTTTCTTTCTTTCTTTCACATATAGAGAGATTCCTCAGTGTGAAAGGTGGTAGAGGAATTGAATGATGAGAGAAGGGGAGCCACCACCATTATGACATGTGAAACCATCAATAGGGACTCTGCTCTGCCTTTTGTTGGGACCTCAGCTTAGAGTGCATTTCAGCAATCACTTTTACAAAGCCAATTCATTTCTGCTTTGCTTTTTCTCTTTTCAGGGATCTAAGATTAAGATAAATCGATCGTCCATTTCTTTTTATTCCCTAATGTGTTTGATTATTAGCGCCAAATTCAGACTTACACGTTCCATTCAGGCCAATGCCAAGTACGTAAGTAGAATATCTTTGGTAATTTTAGCAGTGAGAACGATACTTTTCTTGTCCACTGCTTCGGCTTTGTAAGCACTTTATAGGCCCACTATAAAGTAGGAACCTGTTGGTGAAAAATGGTGAAAGCAAAGGAATCGATTAAGGTACCCTTTGATCAGAGATTAAGATCATATAGGATATACTTCGCCCACAGACACACCACATAAAAAAAAAACACTTTGAAAGATCATTAGTTTTTATACCCTCATTGTTACGTCAACATTATTCTGTCTCAAAGCATTAGCTCTATTAATAACAATAAAACTAAAATTTGCTCTATTTTATGTTAATAATAATAATAATAACTACAATTTTGTTTTTACTACTTATTTTTAAGATCCGATATGCCATTAATTAATACCATCAGAAATCCAGTCAACCCAACAAATTCGTTGCATTCTTAATGAATCCTTTCGCATGTAGCGAAGAGGGTTTTTTTAACACTTCTTTACAAATCAAAGATACTAACTGAAGTTAATTTTTTTTATGTTGAACCGAAAAATAAACAAATAACCAGTACATTGTCACAAACTTTCTACTTTCATTGGATCAAGTGAGAGGAATACTAATACAAATTTCGAAAGAAAATAATGACTCGTTTGAATTTCGATAGTCATTCAACAACCCATGTACAAAACATCGTTGAGTCTTCAGATTAGTAAACACTAGCTAAAGTGAATATTAAAATGAATCGTATTCGAATCTTTTAGCCTAAACACAAGCCTGCGGTAAAACTTGAAGCCAATGTATCCACTCAACACAGAAACTACTTTTTATTTCTTTCAGTCAAACCAATTTTGAAGCAAAATCAAATTCTACACAGAAATAATCAAAGAAATTAACTTTTATAAAATCAATATTCTGCACAATTATGGAATAGTGAAGTTATTTTCAATTATAGATAAAATAACGGTGTTTAATCAAAATTGTAAATTGCAAATAGTAATGACATTCATTTAAACTTTTGAATTTGTTCTAAAATAAGAATCCACATTGAGTTGGTCAAACTATACCGGGGGTGGGGGGCACAGCTAGACCCAGAGTATAGCTGTTGGGTGTGTATATCTAGCTAGAAAACTGTACACTGCAACAAAAGGAAGGGCTGTTGCACAGGGTCATATTCTCATAAACCATATTATAATTTAATAAGAATATTTACAGAGAGCCTTCAGCTATATAACAGCTTGGAGGACAAAATTGCCCTTGTGGGCTTCAAAACAGATCAAGTTACCACTTGGATCAACCAAGCCTCTCTCCTACCAAATTTGCAACGGATGTAAGCAGGCACTAAAAAAAGTCATACCCTCCTTCAGAACAACCATCTCAACTCCATGACAAACCGCCCAAAACAAAACAAAACTTCAAATTATCCATCTTGCCAAGAAGAAGCAAGGAGAAGTTTGAGTCTAGACCATGAAGAGATATTTCAGATCATCCACTGTAAGGCGAGTTCCAGACCCACCAGCATTGTCTTCCCCAAAAGCAGAAGCAACCATTTTTCTCTTTTCATCCTGCCCAATGGTACAACACAAGAACATAATGAGAATCTATTTCACAGATACATTCTATCTACATCTCAATCACACAAACTTCCCCCTCACATATATATATATATCAAAGCCTACTAAATAAATAACCTTTTTAAAAACAATATCACTTCATGTGCTAACTTCCCCTTTTATCTTTACGAGATTGACTTTTCTCCTTGAACCATAATAGAACTTCTGTTAATCTCACAACTCAAATTTTGTTTAATGATTTTGAGAAGTAATACTAAAATGGAGAGGTTAATGATTGTAAAGTCCACTTGGCTGCTAAGCCTCACTCCTGCTCACCCAAATCCGAAATGTCCCCATCTATGAAGTCTTTTTGGCACATACAAGAAAATTAAACTGACAGATATGGTACCTGAAGAGCCAGTATCCGGTCTTCAACGGTATCTTTTACAGTAATCCTTGTCACAGTAACAGGACGAGTTTGTCCAATTCTATGGGCACGATCAATAGCTTGATCTTCAGTTGTTGGATTCCACCAAAGATCCAAAAGAATAACATGACAAGCAGCAACCATATTCAAACCAAGGTTTCCTGCCTTTAGTGACATCAGCATGACAGTTACCTGAAACATATTTCAATTAGTCAGAATTAAGACACTTAAAACACAGTAGGTAATTAAAGTCTAAGTAGTATCAAAATATACTGATTAAAATTGCAACAACGTTATTGATATCGCCATCAAGAGGATTAAATTTCATACCACTTCCTCTACTAACAGTAGTTTCTCATATTGCTTTGTGCCATTTATTGATTCGCATATAAAAGTTACAGCTATAACAATGTTGGGAAGGGCCAAACCTCAGGTTCAGTATTGAAATCCTTAACAGCTTTGTCCCTTGCACCCAGAGTCATCCTACCATCAAGTCTCCTGTACAGTATACCAAATTGACACAATGATGTCTCAACTAAATCCAACATGCTAGTCCACTGGGAAAAAACTATAGCCTTTATCGGTCCTTCAGTTGTGGACTCGGAATACTTTCTTGTGTGTTTTGTAACCCTATCATCTGAATCAAAGTCATCAACATCTGAATTACCATAAGACGGTGAATCTCTACAGCATACAGAGTTCGGTAAGTCAGGATTAGATATCTTGACATTACACTTTGACTGCAAAACCTCAAGAACAGCTTTGATTTTAGATGAAACGTAATCATCCTGCTGCACTAGCGAATAATCACAAAGGGGTGGACTTGAAGAACTAGAAGTGCCACCATCATCAGAGACACAACTCTTCAAAGTAACTTTGGAGAAAACAATATCATAACCGAGTGTTTCTTTACAATTAACTGCAGGGCACGCATTATCATCACCAGTCAAACACTCCTGTACACATTGAAAACAGAAGACATGGCTACACATTGTAATAACAGGGTCTTCAGGGGGATCCTGTTGAAAACACAGTGCATGTCAGCCAGGGCCATTATTAACATCAAATCTCTACTTACCACCTATCTATAACATGACAGGTAAAATTTGAAATCAAAATCTAAAAATTACTTGAAATATGTAGGGAAACAAACAATTATGTTATTGATAACAATCACACGAATTACATTCTCCTTACGTCTATTTGTAATTATTAAACTCTCCAAAAAAAAAAATGCTGAAATGAATAAAAAGATTTGAAAGATATTTTTTACTAATCAATATAGAGATATTGTGGATATTTTCATCCTAATAATATGTTGTTTACATCAATCTCTCTCAAGTTAGTAAATAAATATGAACCATTTCCAACTTACAAGATCCTGGAATCTATCCTGAGCTAGCCCCTTAATGAAAATGTCTGCTATTTGTTATCCCATATCACGTATTGGATTGTCAATGATACTCATGATCACTTGTTATCGCAATATAATTGCATAGAGATGTGTACCATTATTTAGGGTCATTTGGAATCATTTTCATCGAGAGTACTTCACACATCTTGACCAAGGGCTCAAAATTCAACTTTTGCACTAAACAAGACACTTTATCAATAATAGAGCCTGCATAGTCTGCATCAGTATTTATTTTCAAGTGTTTTCTTCCTTGAAAAGTAGTCCCTTTCCTATACTTGACTTCAAGTATTGAAGAATTTTATCAACTAATTACATGTGTCTTTCTTTTGGATCATGTGTTATCTTCATCTCCGAGTGAAACAACTTTTCTTGATCTATAGCCAAAGTGGGGTGTTTTCTTTTTTACTATTTTTTGCCAAAAGATTTGTCATCTTCCTCATAGTAGGTTGCTTCTGTCTCATCTATGGTGAGTTCATAACTTAGATCATTGACATCCTTCAAAGATATAGATATGGTAACAACAGGAAGCAGAGCTCCTCAACTTCAAGTGCTTTCTCCTTTTGAAGCATAGGGCTGGCAAAAAAAGGATTTTGTTTCATGAAAGATGACATCCATGGTGATAAAAACATGACGACCTTGAGGATGATAACATTTGTACCCTTCTTTAGAAGGATAACCAACAAAGACACATTTGAGAGTTCTATGATGTAACTTACAGTTATTAGGAATACAAGTGAACAAAAAATGCATATCCAAAGACCCAACAAGGTAGACTTGACACTAAGGGAGAAGAGGAAAAAAATGGAAAATAGAGACTCAATAGAACTAATTCATTTAATACAATAGATGATTCTAAAATTATATTCTCGAAATCACAAATGGCTACACCATTGTCATTTTCAACTGGAATGAGTTGTTCTCTTATCATCTTGACATAAGAATTGAAGAGCAAAGGAAATAGAGTCATGTGTCTGCTTGCTACCGAATCAAGAATACAAACACCCTAAGACATAGGGCCAATGGTATCGAATGAACTCTTACCTTTCATGGACAAAGTACACAATCTAAAGGACATGCTTATTGATTCAATCATTGTTCTTAGACGATAATGTTCCTCTATAAGCTTTTATATCAAGATTTGGTTGAGGTGAATCAATGGGTTAATTTGTTTCTTCATGATCTAAGGTACTATGGTCTACCCATTTCTATGAGGTTCCTTTGTTGCCTCTTATGCGCTTCAAGATATTATCTCTTCCATGGAGTTTGAAGCACGTCTCCTTAGTATGCCCAAATCTTTTACAATATAAGCAATATTCTCCATGGTTTCCTTTTACAAAGGACTTCCCTACAATGTTTGATCTCTTGAGGACCCCCTATCCTGTTGCCATGGCAGATCCTGTCATGGAGATTCCTCCTTTAAACATGACAACCCTTCAAGTTTCTTCTCCCCTTACAATAAAAACACTTATGACAAATGAGGTCATTTTTCCTTTACCTAAGATCTGTACACTAATTGGGTCATATTCATAGTTCAAGTAATGAAAGAATTTCAAGATTTTACTTCACAGCTTCAACATGTGTGGTGGCATCTACTTTGCCTATCTTCAAAATTTGGTGTTGATGATTTAGTTCAATCCAAACCATTAAAAATTCTATGATATTCCATTACAGAGAGACAACCACGTTTAGTATTAAACTAAACACCTTAAACCCTAAATCTCATAGCAGGCAATAAAATCCTTCAAAGAAAAAGTATTATCCAAGTCATCACATATCCCTTTAGGAGTGAAATAGAACATATAGTTTCAACATATCTCAAGAACCATGCAATGCCACATTCAGGTCATGATCAGTTAATCTTCATCATCCCAAATCACAAAATTAGACACATTTGACATCAATCCTCCACCATCGCCTAATCCTGACCATCCCTTGAGAATCCTATAAACATACTGGAATGGGATGAAGTTTACTTCAGACATTGAAAAAATCACAAAACAAAGACATAACAGAGAGGACTTGTTTGACACAACAACCAAAAAAGACTCGTCTGCTCCCATCAAAGTCAAAGGGGACGTCGCTGCCCATTGCAACAGGCTTAGAACATCTTGACAACCCTTATCATAGTGGCGGCAGTCAGTAGCCTTCACCACAACTAAGAGCTTGGTTTACACATGTCGGTGATAGTAGGGCAAGTGACAACATTTGGCAACTCCATCGACGACACAATTGTCTACGTTGTGATTGCCGATGGGTTGGACCTTTCTAGCTTACAACTAACCTCAACAGTAGCAAAAGCAGGGCAAATAGTGGCGGAGCCAGTGTTGTGACATAGGAAACAAAACTCACAATATAGGGAGCCCTAATACCAACTTGAAGTGTATGTAGCGCAATACGAAATTCTTTTATTGATAACAATCACACAAATTACATTTTCATCACCTTTTTCTGTAAAAATGAAACTTATTTAAATAAGGAAATAAATAAGCTAAAATGAATAAGATTCTAAAGACTTTTTATCCTAATCAATATGGGGATATTCAAGGTATCTTTATCCTAATAATTTGTATTAACAAAAAAATTCAACTAAGCAATGATAATAAAAGTCGCACAGATTCAACAATCAATCAATAAAATACAGTATCATTAAAGAAGATCATCTCTTCATCTCAATAAATTTTTCTTTTGTCAACAGAAATAAAACCATTTAGTTGAAAAAATAATATCAAGACACGAATAAAAACAATAAACTTAAGATTAAATTAAAAAAAAAATTAGGTATGAAATGCATTGAGATGCAATTGACAGTTTTGGATATTTTCCTACGCTACTAAAACCTCTTTAAATAGAAAAGCATTCCCCTAAAACTATTTCTTATTATTTTGGGATAATAAACATGTCTATTTTTGAAAAACTAACTTATGGTTTAAATTCATCACTATAATCACATGACTTAAATAGAACATAGGTGTTTAACTTAACCCAATTTAGTTAACACACATAGTCCATGGGAGTGTAAATACACAACACTCCTAAAAGAATATACATACAAATTGCAGTTAAAAGTTGGTTCATCACTTTTCAAACCATGAAGTTTACTTCCAAATGTTAAAAAGAGCACAATATAGGAACAAAACACCATAACTTATAAAATATAGCTACCAAAAGGATCTAGGGTAGCATCACATTCATAACAAAGGATACAAATAACAAAAGACATCGTATCTAAATTTAACTCACATTGCACTTTTGACAGATAGAAAAGGTTGACTCCAAACAATTAAACAGACTAATCTGCATTTCCTTCGGAAGATTTTTTGCCATTTCAACAGAATCCTTCCCAACAGGATCAGAATCAATATCTTTAACAAGACGCGGGTGATCACAAGCCTGTCGGAGACGTAAGAGCATTAAAAGAATATTAGCATAGTTTTGGGTCAGTGTCCCAGCAGCAGCATATGCCTGCAAAGCACAAGTTTTGGGTCAGTTTCACAATACTTCAGAAATATAAAGATCAAATGAACAAAAATATTCTATAATTTACAAAAGTGTACGCTAGATATTAATAAATTAGATACAAAGAATGAGATGGCAAATTTAAAATCTCCACCCAGCACTTCTTATATATTAAGTATATGACAAACCATAACTGATTCACGTATGCAACTAGGTGGGAATCTGACAGAAATGCACTTATCAGGCTTTAAATAAGTACAAGACTGAAGCTTCTGTATGTTCGTGGAAGTAAGGAACAATTTAGTAACCATGCAAGATTTAGAACAATCACCAATGAAATTATATTGATAGCATAATAGCATAGGCACTTCAGAACTAATTATTAAAAGACTCATCGGCTATATTAATTTAAGATTTTACCATCAGAAATATTTGTCCTATACCTCAGTGCTCTAAACCATATGACAGAAAAGTTATGTGATGCGTTGTACCAGAGGTACTTGTGTTATGTGCAAGTTTCTTAGAGATAGCATTTGTCATTATTTACCCTATTAGCTCCAGCAACCAACCAAGTGGATGACATTATTCTCTCAAGGAATCTCGCATTAATGACATTGTAATAAGCTTGTCTCAGATGATACATATGTTGGGAACTTGAGGGAAAGTGCTAGAGATATGATTTGATAATTGATTACATTAATTAGGGAGATTTGATACGAAAATATCTAACCAAATATTTCTGTTATAAGATATTTATTGTTGTATCCTTTCTTCACTGTAAATATAATGTCTATTCACAACACACAAAATTCATTATACTTTTTTCTGAGTTTCTCTTTTCTAAAGATGATAACAATGTGGTACCATCCTCAATAACCTGTTTTGTCATTAAATGAAAACAATTCCAATACAGTGTAAAAGTGAGCGGAAAGTTAGAAGTCCACATTTAGAAGGATAAGCTACTTGATGTGGTACTTAAGCTTTGAGGCACCCACCCAAATAACTAATCTTTTGGGTTGGGCTCTCCTCTTGTGCTTGAGTCCTAACATTTTGTGCTTTCATTAAGAGTTGGAAGGGCTACTTACAGGCTGGATTAAGGCGAAAAATGAATAGCAGTAGATGAGTGAAGCCGTCTCAAAGAGGGAATGACTACCACCATTTGATAGAGCGAAGTTTTCATGGGCATCGACTCTTAAAGTGGATGACAATGTTTGGAGTCCCACATTGAGTAGGATAAGTTACTTGATGTGTTACTTGAACCTAGAGGTTGTCCCTCCTAATGCACTAGTCTTTTGGGTTGGGCTCTCCTCTTGTGCTTAAATCCTAACATAGATTTACTCTAGATCTTGAGTGGGAAAAATCTGTTTTTGCTTGAACAGATTTTATTTAGTTTATAGATAAGAGAGCAGTCTTAATACTTTGTCTTGATTCCCTACCAAAAACCCTATCATCTCAACAATTAATACAAGAAATTCAGTTCTACAGGTCACGTTGAATCTTATCTTAAGGCTGCCAATATTAGTGAAGTTTCTATCTTTCTACCTGCAAATAGACAATTGCTTCTACCACTATAAAAATGAGTTTATAATCACCAAGTTTGAAATCTCATTAGCAAAAGGACATTTCTGGACGTTCCACTTAAAAGAAACAAAAAAGTATAATTACAAATTGTCTAAGCTAGTATTAATATAAACCAATTTGAAGGAACTAACCTTAAATTGATTGCGCGAGTCTGATTCCAACTTCATATAGAAGGCTCGCTCCTCAATGGAGAAATCCACTTTGCTGAGCTCAATTGTTTTAGGAGGCAAATTGATTATTGGCTTCCCATCAAGCAAAGTTCCTAGACAAATGCAAGAAATTGATGTTATATAACAGCAAAGACGGATACTCATACCATATTTGACTACAAATCAAAGGGAAATTCACCTAAAATACACAAATCAAAACCTAGATGGCTCAAATGTTCAGTCCACTACCTTAAACAAATAATATTACCCTTATAATCAAACATAACGAAAAAGTAGCAAGTCATTACATTCAACATAATGGGAATGGTAAAAAAGAAGATTAGGGATGAGTTCGCTAAATAAAAGGAATAATCCCAACATATAAAAACATCTAAAAAAATTTCCAAAAAAGGTAAACAGGATGACAATACAATACTATGTAAAGACTATAATCTCATTGCAAATAAATTAAATTCACTAATCCAGCAGTGATGAAGGAAAAATGTTCTAGCAGATTTGTTACTACACTGTGGTCTTTGATTCAATCCCTGCAAGTGGTCCTGCATTGGCAGGTCATCCGAAAACTACCCACTATAAGACCAAGTGGCTACCTTACAGTGGACAAAGGAAAGAGAAGAAAAAATTTACAATAACAGTGTTTTAATATGCTATAGAAGGGCTTGCAACACAACCAAAGTGGCTACCTTTCTTGACATCTAATGAAATGGTATTATAACCAGTTTGCCCATCTCCGACAGTGGTGTTTATGGACATTTTCCAAACCTGACATACTTGATGCAGGAATAGGTTGTCCCCGTATCAGATGAGCGTGAGACACCAAATCTGACATGCTACCTGCTTATGACTTCAGGGGCCCTGAAGATATGCAATTACTAAAGTATTTTTATATTTTTTACTGATATATAAAAATAAAAACCTATGTCTGGCATTCTGATAGAAAATTGTCAGGAAGGAAGAAAACTGACACCAAATACAATAGTTGATGTCAATATTACCCCAAAAGCCACGGCCAAATTTATCAAAATTATGGAAAGGGACTTTGTAACCCTCTAAGAACTCTGTGCATTAATGACAGTTTTATCTTACTCTTGAGAAAAGGTAAATTTACACCATATACAAGAATGAATTTCTGCAGATACTAGAATGTAGCAGACTAGTATGAAAGGTTGAACAAGAAATGAGAAAAATCCATTGAACAATAAATTCCTGCTGATACTGTAATGGTAGTAACAAAGTTCGAACATGAAGTGAGAAAAAAAAAACATAGTAAGAAAGCTTATCAAAATGATGACTATACTTAAGAGGAGATCAATGAGAATATTGCAAGGACACTGAAAACCCATACCACCAGCAAAAACGTAAACATGTACAAAATCTATCATCAGTTGGTACATGATAAATCAGAATATAAGAAATTCACCTTTTGTACGACGTAGCATTATGGCCCTTAAAACTGCTTGAAGTTTCTTGTAACCTTGAGTAGAATCTCGGGATATAGGAACCTTTATGGTGTTGTAGAATGATTTATATACAGCATAAGGATCATACTTTAGGAATCTAAAGTAGCTATACAAATCATCGATGGTATTTTGAATAGGCGTTCCAGATAAGCACCACCTCCTTTTTGCTCTAAGGCTGCAGCAAGCTCTAGCCACCTGAGTTCTATGATTCTTTATTGTTTGAGCCTCATCCAGAATAACCCTAAACCAACCTACTTTTGCAAGAGGACCAGAGCTACAGTCAATAGAACTGTCAATTCCTTTTCTACCTTTTTTACTCTTCTTAGTTCCATTAAATGGTTTTTTCCTCTTTTTACTAACAGAAAACTCAGAGGATAACCCAAATCTTTCCCCATTTTTGTCCTCGATATCATCCTCCTCAACTAATGGTTGCTTAGGAACTTCGTTAGTCACAATAGAGTATGTTGTTAGAACCACATCATATTTTGCAAGTTCTATATGACTCTTTGTCCTACTGCCCCCATGATAAACTAAAACAGAAAGCTTTTCTTCTCCAACTTTTTCATCAAGTTCCCTGGCCCACTGTCGAAGAACACTCGCAGGGCAGACGACTAGGGTACCAGCAGCTGGCCTTTTTCTACTGGGTGCCTGTGTTGAACTGCTAGGTTCTCTATTAAGTAATAAATCATCAGATTCCACACTATTTTTACGCTTTTCCACATCTATACCACCATTGTCATCATCGTCATCCAAATTCAAAGCTTCAGTTTTACGATTGCACATATCATCTGTTTTTGATTTTGACTGTAATGACCTCAATGCCAGAATGAGGGAAATCATTGATATTGTCTTTCCAAGACCCTGCTTGAACAAGGTTTTGATATTAAGGTAACAATAATCAGAATTAAACGTAAAGAACTGTAGGTTAAAAAAATTATCACCAGACATTGACCTGATCATCTGCCAAAATCCCCCCCAAACAATGCAAACTCTTGGTTTCCTTCTGAAGCATCCAAGCCAATGCAATTTTCTGAAATATAAAGTGCTCAGAAATAAATGGCCCACGGCAGAAATAATAAAAGAAATTTCATAGACAAGCCATAATACCTGATGTCTCAGAAGAGAGACAGACAATACACCAGCAGGTAAGTCATACTCTGTTTTAGGTTGACTGATATCCTGCGATAACCAAAGTCACAATTGACAATAATGATTCTCATTGAGTATACCACACACAAGCACACTGAAGCAAAGACTGAAAAAAAAAATTGAAGCAGCTTCCACAAATTACATTGATGCAGCACAAACATTAATAAAGCATAAAATTAAACACTAAACCAAGCGAAACTCAAGATTAGTCTTAACTGCTTTACTTTAGAACTAATTGTATGTTTGCATTCACTAACTATTGTTGTGGGGTGTTATTTCATTTAGAGTGTGGTTGGTAGAGGGGAGAGAAATAGGTAAGATAGAAATAAGTAGGTAGAGTGGAAATAGATGAGAAATAAAGTGAGTATTGGAGGTGTTTGTTTGAAGGAAAATATAAAGCGATTAGGAGGACGATATTGAGATGGGTAGAAATAGGTGAGAAATAGTACAGTGGATCACACCAATTTTCTAACTAGTCAACTTTGACAACTGATAACATATAAACTCCAGTAAATATTTTTCATTAAACTTACGAGATAAAATATGACAACTAGATGATTTCCGCTCAAACTTCACAGAGGGAATATCTTCTTCATATAACTTAAAGAATTTAAAATCTTCAAACACAATGATAAACAGAATGTAATACCAGTAATGCTGCCTCATAAATAAGTCTCTCGTCATTTTCGGCAGATCTTTCATCACCTATTCCAGAACGATATGCAGATTCACTAGAAATAGCAAAGTGTGGATTTATGGCCTTTCCAGGCACCAAAGATGGTGGAAGAATCCTGTTCCCACCATTTTGATAAAATAAATGATCTCTGTCATAGCCCCTGGTAAAACTGTCACGAATGTAGGCCTTGTCACCGGATGTGCTAGGCCCTACTCCCTGGTGACGATTCTTATATGCATCATGAAGAAGACTATTGCCTGTGTTATCTTTTAAGTTGCTTAATCTGATATCTGACGCAAATACAGAAGAAGGAATGGCCCTGGATGCAGAAGGCGGAATAGATGAAGGAAGAGTCCTCTTGAAAGCTTGCTGATCTGCACCATGAGAATTTGAAATTCGTGAATTAACTGTTTGTTGCTGACTTGAGTTTCCATTCTGAGCATGGTAGGAAGGTTCATCTCTTCGTGCGTTTCCGTGGTTCAGTGCATTGGTGCTGGACACAGGTAGTGTATGAGGTTTGATTTGTGAACGATTATAAAGATTAGAAGAACTTAGGTTTGAACTATTTGCCCCTCTTGAAGAACTATCCCGCCTACCATAATCTGCACATAATATTGCATGTAAGATGATTAGTAATTTACAATTTTATATGTATACATCTTTATCTATATATACACATATATACGCACCTGAACTCCTTTCAGTAGTTGTAGCCCATTGCGGAAGAGTTCTCTTTTGAGCATCTATCTCCTCCAAGTCATCATCTGACGAACTAATATATATACAGCTATCCATGAAATTCAAATAACAATGTATCTTCCCTCAGCCACCTTGTACAAACAGAACCATAAAAAGTTGCGCCAACCTGCAGTCAACAAGTACCATGAACATCCTATTCCACGTGATAAAGCCATATTTAATAGTTATCAATACCAGATAGCAATGTGTAGATAAATAACACTCTAAAATCACCATAACAGGGAGCATTATGACTGCTATTTTGAATATACTACAAACTAAAAAATGTGTACTACTCCATGAACATATAAATACTCTAAAAAACAAAACAAAACTAAAGAAATTCAAGCTAAATAAGTCACAGTTTACACACAATCACAATCAATGTAGGAGCAATAAGAACATATTAATGAAGTAAAAAAGAAAATAAGGAAAATGATGGTGAAATTAATAGAAAAAAAGAACATGACAAATTAGATTGAAAAAAATAGAAAAAACGTGAACTGTAAATCTAAAGGAAGGAAAAAATAACTAAGTATAAAAGTAGTCCTAAAAGGTGTGAAGGAATAGAAGTCAGAACAGAGGTAAGTTATGTAGAATATTTCCCCTTAATAAACCTAAACAAAGAAGTTCAGGCGGTATAGATGGATTTCTGGAGTCAAAATATATCGTGATAGAGCCACATTACAGTGCGAAAGGGCACTTTTTGGCCACTAATGCAGCCATTATAGCTACTGTTAGAAACCACTCCATCAATTGACCACTAAGGATAAAGCTTCTCGATATGAAAACACTTTCACTCGGCTCTTAAATACACCTTTGATATTAAATCAGATACTCAACTGCCCATAAGCATCTATCTTGTAGCAATCCACACAAGGGTACACCTTGAATTGGATATAATTTCTATTTTTTTACAACAAACAGATGCAATTAAGATATTATTAAAATGCGGCAACAATCACATTATTCTTTGACATGTAAATTCAACCAATAAAGGGGAGTGGATAAGAATAAGGAAGTACAACACGACATAGATATCACTATATTATAAGGGCAACCTGTGGAATAAGTGTAGGAGCAAATGGGTTCCACCAACAAAATTCTCTTACAGATAAAAACAATGACGATTTTATTCACAGAACATAACAGATATTGCAAAATAGTTAACAATATTATTAATTAGATTGAATGACAAAATATACAAAACAACATCCCTCTATTTTCATTGAACATGAATAAAAAAAAAATGCCCCCAAGACAGCATTAAGAGTTCCACTGCAAAGGAAGTATGAACTATGAAGTATCAATGAGGATAAGCACATGGTTACATCCTTTGAGTCAAGAGATTACTAAAAAACTTTTACAAATTCATAGACCCAGGCAACTCTTTGGCCCAATTTGTATGTTACCTGCATCTCACCTCATCCTTCCTGCCTCCTTAAAAGACCTTTCCAACCAACTACCAATTAAATTCACAAGTAGAGCTCGAAATCCCTACAAAATTTTCCCTCCTTTTATCTATTAGTTTGTCACCCTATCAATGATCAATCCTAATAAAAATACATCACCAATGAAATCCACAATAAATCTAAACTAAAAGACAATTACCAGTTCCATATACACATCCATTATATATAAACAATCAAACAGAATTGCTTTCACCCATCAAAAAAAAAAAATACGAAGTTCGTGTATTTCCACCATTCAAGAAATCCATACTCAAAATAACAACAACAATTGTAAAAAAGGATCACCGAAAATAAACATCCTAAGCAGATCAACCACATTGCACAGGGAAGAGTGGAACCAAAATTCAAAGCGCGCAAACCCACCAAAACTTCAACCATTCGGGAAAAAATAACAGGTAAGAAAAAAAAATTGTGAGAGAGCAATTGAGGGTTGCCTTTTGAATTGAGAAATGTGTGAGAAAGAAACGATCTTTGGAGAAGAAATGGAAAGAAGCAGCAGTAGAACATTCACATAGACTAGGGTTCTCCCTAGCTTTGCATCAAAACGCAGGAACCAATAGTAAGAGAGGATAAAAACGACATGGGTTGAAGATATTAGAAGTTCACTTACGCAAAATCTGAGGGAAACGCGGAATGAGAGAATACACTTCGAGGACAACGATGATTCACCAGTGAGACTTGTGCCCCAGTCCTAAGTTTACCTTTCAGTTTTCTCCCTCTTTCATACTATCTCTGACCTTTACTTTAAACTACAATAATCTGATTCCTAAATACTATATAAAAGTTGTAGTGTTGTGGTCATTTACTTCATTCCTAATTAACCTATCCTAATTTATTTGCAAAAAAACATTAACTTATGTAATTACATTAGCAAAAAATATTAAATGAATTTTTATTGAAATTTGTTTTTTTGTAACATCCATTACACTATAAAAATCACATATGTAATATTGTCCAATAGAGAAACTTTTACATCAAAACTAATTATTACATAACAAAATATCAAAATAAATAAAATGTATAAACATATATAAATTATATAATAAAATGTATATAGTGAAAAGTTAGTTAAATTAGTTGTGTCAGCAGAAATATAAAAAATAGTTATTTATAGAAATAATTGTCAGTCTAGTCAAATTATTTGTCATAGAATATGAAAGATAAAAAGTATTGAAAATCATAAACAATACTATTTCATGTAAATGACTCGTCATGTTTCAACATGTACTATACAATCTTAACTTTTTATTTTTTTTTATGTGTGTTTGTTTTTTAAGTATATTAAACATATTTTAAAATATATCAAGATTAATATAACTTTAAATATATGACACGAGTAAGTGAAAAGTTAAAACATAACAAATAACAAAAAATGAAAAAACTAATTTTCAAACAATTTTGTTTGATATACTTTTCAAATAATTTTTATGTTTATAAGAGACTCAAACACTACTACAAGTGAATATAAAATAAAAAATAACAAGCATATCTTGTCTCTTCAAATATCCATATCAAACATACTTATACAAATATTCTGACCCCGTTCAAAACTTTAATCAACAATTAAATTAAGTTCGTTATAATATAAATTTGTATGTCTAAAAATATTATAATATTACTTAGTTTTTCATCACTTAATATTTTTATACACATTATAAAATTATTAAATTATTAGACTATTAATCGTAGAAATTCATAATTAATATATGATTACAAAGTAATTAACATACTATAGACATATAAAATACACAATCATTAAAATAACACAATACGATATTACACAATTATTACATCTAATTGGTGCAAACAAAAAAATAACTCAGACCATGAAAAAATATCACTTTTACAATTTATAAAAACAAAGAAAAAAACTATAAAGGTGTTTTACTAAAAAAACTATAAAGGTGTGTTACTAAAATTTCATTGTTTAATTTATGTAGTTCTGCTTAAAAAGACTTGTATGCCTTGAACCAAGGTATAAAACTTAAATAATAAACTCAAATGGCATACAATTTTTTTTTCATGTTTTCTTTTACTCAAAAGACAATATATTTTGAACAATATTTAATTATAGTTTTTTTGGAAAAATAAAATAAAATAATATAAACTTGTTAAAATAATTATAATTTGATTGATTGAAAAAACCAATAACTTATACATAAGAGTTCAAAACTAATAAAAAAATCAACTAAAATAATTATTATAACAAGTTCAAAACATAATTTTATAATATACAAGTTACTTAAAATAGTTGAAATTTTATCAAAACAATAAAAACTTAGGAAAGACAACTAAACTATACCAGAATTCAATCAATAACTTATTGAAAATATCACTGTTTAAAACTATCTAAAATTAATATTAAACTAAAATACCAATTTAAAGAGATGATTGAATTTTTTTAAAAGAAAAAATTAGCGTTCTAAATTAAAATTTGTCGAAATAAAAATAAGCCTACATTTATGTGCTATTGATAAGATATAGTTTTGAAAATTGTTGAAATGAAGGTTAACATATGCAGAAAAATAGTAATTTAAAAAAAATTAAGAAAGGAACTCGAAGGTATGAGCCTGTCTAAGGTTTTACAACCTCTATAATATTTTTTTATATTTAATTAATCTTCTTTTTATTACAAATACGAGAGTATAAGCAGTTATGCATAAAAAGTGTAAACATAACCTATTTGTCCTCTTATTTTACGTGAAAGTTTATTAAATAAATAATAAATTAAATACTAAAAAATAAAACACTAAAATACATATTCGGCATAAATTAAAAAAAAAATATCAATAGCTTTAGTTTCAAAGAAAAAAAAAAAAAAAAAAAATAAAAAATTTTATTTTAAAAAAAAAAAAAAAAAAAACTACGTATACAGTCATGAATATTATCATTTATAGCAATGAATTGAAAAAAAAAAATCTTTAAAGTTATAAGACAGTTAAATTGACTCTTAAAATTAATAAAAGGATAAAACAGTCCTTTAAATTGTGTATGGTCCATAATATATTGTTTTAAAATATAATAAACACTCAAATTCAGCTTTCAAATAAATAATGTAACAGTCCATTTAATATATTTCACACATAATAATTAAAGTTATTAATATTTGTACACCAAATTAAAATATAATTACTCTGAAAATTTAACATATTAATTTGAGTGCTATAACTTATAACTGTTTAAAGTTAATTTCAGAACCTGCAATAGTATATAGTGATATATTAAGTATAGTTACAACTATCAAATACAATTATTATAAAAAGTATTTAAGGACAGTTAAACATCTAATATTAAAGTCAATATACAAAAATAATCACATTTATAACCAATGAATTTTATTTGAATTATTTTTACACATAGTAGATTTACAGTAAATCTAAATATAAATAAATTTAAATTAGAAAATAATAGATATAATTTATTTCAAAAAAATCGTATTAAGCATGAACTATTAAATACTAATACTTAGTTCTTTTAAATAATTTATGTATCAAACCTTAACTTAATATATTATAAATTCGTTATATAAAAAAAAATTCATATATGAATATCATATTCAAACAATTTGATAACATTGTCTCAAATCCTGGTTAAGACGTCTTAATTTATATAATTTAAATTATTATTTATTTGATATAACAAATTGTAGATTGCTGTAATTTATTATTGGTTTATTTGTAATTAAACATAATTTTTTATAATATTAATAATTTTAAAATGGGTCTGATATTGATATAGGGTATTTATATATATTTTTTGTGATTGATATCTTTTGTATAACTTTAATTATATTATTTAATTTTTAATTACATTATTATTTTTATATAATTCAAACCTGAAATATAAATTGGTTAAATCATTAATATGTCAGTGTAATTTTTTTATATTAAAATTATTCTAAAAAAGAAAGTTAAAAATACCTTAAGTGGTTTATAACATACTTATTTAATAGTTTTACTAATAAAAATTCATCTTTTTAGTTAGATCTTATAAGCAATAACATAATCCTTTCCATATAATAAAAACAAAAATTGAGAGAAAAATAAATTACTCAGATAAAAGTTATGATTTGAGTAAATTCGAACTAATCTTTACTTCTTATAGCTCGAAGTTTTTGTTATGCTTTCTTTGTTTTTATGTATCATTTATGCTTGTATTTGGTGATATGTAGAGAAATGTGAAGAAAGAAACAAGAGAATAGTATGTTATGTTATATGGAATTTTGTAGTCAATTTGCAAGAGAAATAACATAAGTAAAGTTCAAAGGTGATAATGCATTAAATACTTGTCATTTTCAATCATTTTATTAATTGATTTCATCTCATACTATTTCAATAAAGAGTTTCACAAAATATAATAATAAAACATTAAATTTTTTTTTTAATATAATTATTAAATCAATAATTATATATTGAAATCACATGTTGTCTCTCACTTAAAATTTATTATGTTTACGCAAATGTAGTAATATACAATTTTTCATTATAATATAATAAATAATTAAAATAAAAATATCACAATAATGAATAAAGTAAAGTCATTCAATTTTTATATTTTGATAAGTAAGTTACGTTGATATTTAGCAATTAATTTTATGAAAATGTTTAAATTCAATCAATTATCTTGTAAAATAATTTTACCATATTTAATTTTTAAAATTGTATGCGAGGAAAAAATGTATATGATTATTTATCATTTAGATAAAATCAAATTTAATTTTGAAATATTTTGAAATATTTTTTTAAATATTATTTATAATTTTATAAGTTAAACACTTTATAATTAATTATCCTTTAATTTTAATTCATATTATTTTGATTACATTAAGGATATTTTGATAATTCATTATATTATGTATTTAATTAAAATTTTTATTTTTTCGCATCAATCAAATTTATCACAAATTTTATAGTTTTTTTTATTAATTTTTAATTCAAAAATAATTTAACTTTCTACTAATTTATTTCCATTTCCATCTACACTCAAATCCAAACATAGAAAGACAAAAAAAATCAATTTTTTTAAAGGGATAATAGTTTATAACGAATAGAAAATCAAATATTATATACTTTCTCTTTATTTATATATATATATATATATATATATATATATATAATCTTATAATTTAAAATAATAAAACATTTATTATTTACTTATCTTAAACTCCCTGTTATTCTATATCAGTAAAAATACAAGTATATACAATCACAAATTACAAAAATTCAGAACAATATACTAGCAATTGAAAAATTTGGAGTCTAAAACAGCATCGGACCATGTCATGGCAGAAAACACACTTCTTGATTGGGACGAAAATGTTACAAAATAGAAATAAAAGAGAATGATTTTCAATTTATTATCATAAACTGCTATAATAGCACCTCATCACACATAAAACTAAAAATAAAATATTATATTGTGTTTGATAGTGGAGATAAATGGTTAATTATAAGATTTTGTTTGGTTGGAAAAGTAAATTTGAGAGAATAATGGATTCAAAGGAATTTGAGTGAATTGTGTACGTATGAATGATAATAAAGTTGTTTGGATTAATAGATAAATAATAAAATTTGAAAGGATTTGAAAGAAATGTTTATGAAAATTTAAGAATAATTTGGTAGATGTTGTAAATTTTTTTATTTTTTTAATTGATATATTTGTGAAATTACTGATTAACTATCATGAAAAATAAAGTTTCTTAATTTCATATTCAAAATGAGAATTTCATCTTGCAAATTCTTTCAAATTAATGCAATTAAACATATTTCATTCACAATAATTTATTATTTTGAACAATATCTGATACAAATGGATTAAAACAAATACAGGATAAAGAAGGATTGGAAAAAAATATTTTAGTGCATTAATTTTAGATTATGTTATATAATACGAGGATAAAATAAGAATTATATTACATAGATAATTCATTTCCTATTAAATAAAATAAAATCCACGATTTTAATTTTATTTCTTACTCCACGAAACCATCAACATTTAATTTATTTATTTTTTATCCCAATTCACTTCTATTTTTTCATTTTAAACAGAGTATTAAGCTTTCTATGATCGTAAGTAAGAAAATGATGTTTCTTATTTTCTCCATTTCTTTCTCACGATGCAGTTGTGGTAATCATTTATATCCAATCATCCATCAAAAGTCAAATACACATCCATCCAATCAAATATTTTGGAAAACGATTTCAACATTCTCACTTTCTCAGCGTAATTTCAGGTCTTTCCACCGTTCCCTCTTCCATCACATGCATTCTAAACCAATATTTTGTTCCACTACCTCTGAATCAAACACATAATAAACAGTACAACATACGACACAAAGCTGAAACATGAAGCATTGAAACAGTGAAGTAAACACTTGAAAAGTGCCAATGGAATAAAGTTATAATGCATATTATAATAATTATTATTATTGGAGTAGGAGAAAGTATCTGTGAAAGTACTGTAACATGTCCATGTGCCTGTTATCTATTAGCACACCGTGGTTTACCCGGTTAAGAGCAATGACCCACCTTTTCTCTGTCACAAAACACAACAATAACACATCAATTCCTAGGAAAAAGCCACCCTTCAAACTTCCCCTCCAAGCCATCTATTCACACAACATAAACATAAACACAAAAAAGGAAAAAAAATATTTTTCTGCATATATATAAGTCCAAGGAGTGTTAACTTGTACTCGTGTTTTTTTCAATCTATTTGCTGTGTTGTTGTTTTGAATTTGAGTCTATGGCTGTGCATGGCAAGAGAAGGTTGAGGAGTTTGTTTTGGAGGGTGAGAGCTTATATGAAGAGGCAAATGAAGAAGAGGGCTTGCTCTAGTAAGACCAACTTTAACTATGATCCTCTCAGTTACTCTCTCAACTTTGATGATGGCAAATTTCTCTTCTTTTGCTCCACCCAACTAGTTATCTCGCACCATAACTGATGAAGATTTGCTGGGTCAGAGGTTTTTTCACTTGTTTTCTTTTTGGGTTGTCCTTGTGATTTATGCTTCATGGTGTATGTATCAGATGGGAGAACTTGAATGTTAGTTGCTTTATCTTTTCGTTATTTTCTATGCTCAGAATAATGTTGTTACCTTATTAACAATAATGTTTTGTTGTGAAAAAGAGAAACAAATATTCTGGTTTTGATTTTGTCTTTTTAGTGTAACGTTGTGGATTCTCTTGACATCTCAGTGGTATGTTTTGTGTAACTATATAAGAATATACATAAATGATTAAAATAATTATAAAACCATCACCATGAACTATACTGGAATTGCCATTAGGCGTGATGGGAGGAAAAAAAAAATTAAAATTTTTAAGTTAGGACAAGCTTTTATTGTAATGCACAATGTGCAGTGTAGAGTACACCAGAGGAACTTCTGGGCAAGGAAAAAAGACCTCTTTACCAATCACTTTCATTCCCAACATATTTGTCCCTCGTAACTCAAACAATAAAATCAACACAAAATTCTTTCAATCTATCACTTCTTTCCATAATAATCTCATTTATATTTGTTTTTTTTTTCAGAAAACTGTTCGGAATTTGTCATTTTTTAAAAACTTTTTAAACTCATTTTTCTTTAATTTTTGAAAGAAAGGGAAAGCCTTCCTAAAACTTGGATAATAAGTATTTTATTATATTTTATTTAATTTTGATCGATTAAATTACTTCTTTTAATAGATTATGATTGTAAAATTTAATAAAATAATTATAAAGAGACTAATTTGGGGTTAAAGAATTAATCGTTTTTTGTAATGTTATACCTCATTTTTCATATTCAATTCGTCTTTCTCCGCTTGGTAAGTTTCCCTCATGAAGAATCAAATTCTGGATAAGTAATAGGTCGATTTTGATAAATAATGGAGATACATGTTTTATTTTATTGCAAAAAAAAATCTTCTTTTCACTCCTCTCTTATATTGTTATTATTAACGTGAAAACCATTTTTGTAAATTTACTTTATTTGTAAAATAATGTTTATAACTTACAATATGTAAACAATTATTCATGTTTTGTTTAGACGCTCGTAATTAATAATGTTTTCGATTAAATCATAGGTGTTTTCAAATTCAACTTATTTATAAAGGATTATTTTTCAAATAAAATGTCTATTGAAAAAACGGAGAAAATATGATTACTATATAATAACAAGCAAAAGTATTGACGTATATCACTCACCACCCTCAACCCGTGTAATTCTCAATAATGTTTGTTATTACTTCTTCCTCGATATGAACTGAGCTGAGGGGTGTAAAATTTATTATTTTTTTTTCATTAAGGTATAATGATTATTTTAATGGAGGTGCAGGGAGAAAATATATTTAAATGAAAAAAATGACAAAATCGCAAGGGCCGGGAAAATGGCCCAATAATGAAAGCCTGAATGGGCCCAATACGAAGTTTGGGCATTGATGTGATAAAATGGGTCGGCGCGAGAGTTAAAGGAAGGAAAAATGAATTAAAAGGAAAAGGCGCGGTTATTGGCGCTAAAACGAAAAGCATGGCTGTTCGATTTTCCCTCCTTTGATTTCATATTATATATTGCAAATTGGAATCCTTAGCGTTCTTATTTCGAATTCAGAGTATTGTGAAGTTGCAGAATAGAACTGCGATAAGAAATGGCATCTCAGACGAGGAAGAGAGTGGACGCCGTCGATTCTCGCTCTGCTTCCGTTCTTGTTCGCGCTAAAGATGGCAGTGCTTTTGCGCGATGGTTCGTTTCTCCTTTTCACTTCTTTTAATCCGTTCGTCTAAATTCATTTCTTTGATTCAAATCATTCTATTAGGTTTTGGACAATCTATTTTGTGATATTGTTTACGCCTTTTGTTCACGATGTGGTGAAACTGTAGAGTATTATACTTCTGGTTTTGTTGTTTCTGTTTTTCTGATTTGTGTTTTCTTTTCGTTTCTTTGCAGTGACGATTGCAAGAAGAATGTGCCAGTGGCACTCATCGACATGCACAATTGCAGCCTTGAGGCGAAAATTAAAATGAACCTAGGTATAACTTTTTTTATTTTTTAACTGTTTTGTTTTCCAGTGACGATTGTAAATTTGTTTTTGTTTGGTTGTTCAGATGCGCAGGTTGTGGATCAGGCTGCTGAAGCTAAGAAGCCAGAAAGGTGATTTCTCTGATTCCTCTTTTTTTTTTTTTGTTCATGTTTTGTGTGTATAAAGGTTTGGAATTGCTCTTATTGATGTTTGATTCTTGAAATTGTGTAGGAAGAAACCGAAATCTAAAGAGCCGAAGGCGAAAAAGGCTAAGGTAGAAAAGGCGAAGAAGGTCAAGGATCCTAACATGCCTAAGCGTCCTCCCACGGCATTCTTTGTCTTTTTGTAAGGATTCTTTTGTTTGTATGTAGCTGTGCTGGTATTGATTCCGTGGTTTGTTTTTTTGTTTGAGTGTCTGATTGAGGCAACTGTCTGTTGCAGGGATGATTTTAGAAAAACGTTCAAGGAAGCTAATCCTGATTCAAAGGATGTTAAACGGGTATACTAAGTTTGCTTAAGCCCGTCTTTGCTTTAACCAATTGAGTTGGAGTTGGGATTCATTGGTTGTTTTGTTTGTTGGGAAATTATAGGTTGGCAAGGAGGCTGGTGAAAAGTGGAAGTCTATGACTGACGAAGTAAGTAAAAATGTTGTGTAGTGGTTCAGTGTTCCTTTAATTGTTTGATTCCGAGTAATGTTCTTGACATGCCTTGGTATTTCAGGAGAAGAAGCCTTATTTGGATAAAACTGCTGAACTCAAGGCAGAATATGAGAAGGCCATGGAAAGCTATAGAGCCGGTGGAGTTGAAGAAGTATGTTTTAACTCTTTTTATGCTGTGGACATATATTTCATGTTATTTGTTTATTGTTCTTTTGTTCTAACTATGTGATTTTGGCGCAGGATCAAGCTGGATCTGATAAGGAAACTGCTGCAAAAGAAGTGGAAGAGGAGTTAACGGATGAAGAGTAGTGGTGGCGCTTTGCCACTCCTTAGGGCTTATAACTGTTATTGAAAGGCCACTGAATTTCGTAGTCAGACTATGATTTTGTAAATTTTGAAACATGCTTTAGTTTGAGTTTATCATTTAGGTTTTACTTTTTAGAATGCTGTTGAAATCCTAGATCAACATCATGAATTTGTAATGCTCCCATGAAATATTCATGAATGGCAGTCACATTGTTTTCTACAAAGAGGCATGAGGGCTTTTAGTTTTATTTCTTGCTTATTATATGTTTGGGGTAAATGATGATATAGTATGGTGTGTGGCTACGGCTATTAATGACATTGACATGTGCGTAGCATTCAGTAGTAGGAGTTGCTTTGCTTTGTTGGCTTGATTCACGCCATGCTTTTCTGGATAAGATTCTTTGAGGGCAGGGTAATGTTCGCCATTGTGGTCAACCTTTAAAAGCAAGGTCCACATGTGCCAGGGTTTATTGTGATATTTTTTAGTGTGCCCATACAAAAAAAGCCGTTGAGACTATTATAATCCAGAATCCAAGCACTTAATAAAATGAGTGCTATTTTATTAGAAACAATGTTGAATTATAAAATTGAACTTGCATTGTGGTCGAAAAGAAATATTCAGATGTGGGGGTACCTATTCTATTTTGCTCTACTTAACAATGGTCGCAGGACATAAACTTATATATAGTATGATAGAGTCAGCATCTCACTGACCCATGCTTCCGTGTTTCTTGCATGCCTGTAAAGGTTTGCCACATAAACACAAGTTGTGGGCGTAAGCAACCGGTCGAAAGATGTTGAATGGTCGGGTTTGTGGTATTTCACCACACAGCCTGTTTGCCCTGAAATTTGCATGCCTTAGGCCAGTTAACTGTGACAAACTACTCGGAATTTGGCCTGTTAATCCGTTTATGGATACATCAAGCCATTGTAGTTTCAGCAACTGACCTAGACCTGAGGGGATGGTACCCAATACGTGATTTCTTGAGATGTCCAGTCTTTCAAGATATATCAAGTTTGAGATAGAGACTGGGATTGGACCTGTTATGTTGTTGCTTCCCACGTTTAGCACCTTCAAGCTTGAGCCTTCCACAAATCCTGGAATGTGTCCCGAAATGAAATTGTTTGACACGTCTATAACCTCCAATGAGTTGCTTGTCCTGTTATTTACTATTGTTGACAATGAACCCACCAGCAAATTTGCATGCAAGTCCAAGGAAGAGAGCTCCGTTGGCAACTTGATTGCAGATATGTCAAACCTCAACTGGTTGTTGGAGAGCTTGAGCTTTTGCAGGCTGGACATATTAGTGAAGAAATTTGAAATACCATCAACCAAGTAGTTATCTGATAGGTCTATGGAGCTCAAAGAGTCAGGTCTTGTGAAGTGTGGAAGATCTCCCTTCAATTTGCTCCCAGCAAGATGTACATCTTTGAGTTGCTTGCTTCTGATCCAATCAGGAACAGTTTCAAGGCTGAGGTTATTGTAAGACAGGTCAATGGACAAAAGGGCAGGGATGCCCTTGGTGGGGATTACTGGTAAAGGATCTGAAAGACAATTCCTCGATACATTGAGATACCAAAGGTTCTGCAATCTTGATATGGACAGTGGAATATGCCCTGTAAGCAGATTGGCACTGAGTTGAAGACTAGTCAGGGATTTCAGATTTCCAACCTGATCTGGAATGTTCCCTGTGAGCTTGTTATTGCTCAAGGACAAGTCCAAAAGATTGACAAGGCCGAACAAGGAAACTGGAATTTTTCCGGTTAGAAGGTTAGAGGAAAGGTCTATGTAAGTCAAATTGTTCAACCCCCCAAAAATATCCGGGATGGGAGCTGATAACAAATTGTAGCTGAGATCAAGGTACTGCAAATTTATAACGGTTTTAAGACTAACGGGAATAGGACCTGTCAGAGAATTTCTTGCTAAATTAAGTTGGACAAGGTTTCTGAGACCCCCGAGTGTCGGAGGGATCTGTCCTTTGAGATGGTTCCCAGCGAGTGAAAAAGACTGCAGCAAGGACAAACGACCTAAACTCGGAGGAATGCAGCCTCCAATGGAATTGTCATCCAAAATCAGCTGGGTGAGGTGGGTTAAATTTGAGAAAGTATTAGGAATTGGCCCTGTAATATGCTTCATACCACTTATGATCATTACCTCCAAGAAATGCAAGTTGCCCAGAGAGGGAGAAAGAGTACCCTTCATGAAAGTTTCATCATCTCTCTCCGGCCTCTGAATCTGCAACACGTTTACTCGCCCCGTCGATGGATTGCACTGAACTCCCTCCCACCCGCCATCGCAGCAATCTCTGCCTGTCCACGTGGACAGTGTCTCCGACGTGTCCTGCGAAATGCCTGCTTTGAAGCTCAGAAGAGAAGCCCTGTCTTCTTCCGAGCAGATTGGTGTTGAAGGTGACTCTGCCACACTTTCAGAGAACTCACTGAGAAGTGCAAATATCAGAACAAGGCTCGGCACCCATTTCGCAAGTTGCATTTTTGGAAGATGGGTCGTGGTCAGATGAGGGATTGGTGTGAAGTTGGGATCTGAGAAGAGAGGAAAAGAAATTTGAAAAAGAAGAACGATCGAGTATAATTTAGAGAGAAAAAGAAAAAGGGTAGAAAAAGTAAGAGCCCGACATTGGGGTTCTTATTGTATTATTTCACGTAGAGAGGAAGGTATAATGATGGTGAAAAAAATGAGCATTGTAATTTTGTTTGTTGGAGATCTGCATGCAGAGTGATTCAGCAGGCTCTGATATTTATAGATACATAGTTAGAGAAGAAAAAAAAAAAGCTTGAGAGTGAAATAGAAGGGGATTTTACGAGCGAGCCTAGGATCAATTTAAAGAACTTCACATGGAAATCTGTGACCGTTTGATGAATCACGAGGTTCCTTCGTCCATTTGAACGTTGGAGCGCACTAGATTCAAATTCTTTCCACTGTCCTCTTCTACAAAACAAAATTCACCTTCTCCACTCTTCTTTCTCTTTAATCTTTTTTTATTACTCACTCAAACGGATTAATCGTTATAACAAGGTTTGTTTTCAATTTAACCAATATTTTCATGGTTTTATGCTTTTATTTAATAATAAAAATGGATTCAATAATACAGTAAACATTATGCAGAAAGACCATAGCTAATCATGAGAAGAATAAATTGTACCAAAAATTTATGTATAGAATCTATTACGTATAAATGTGGTATTTATCACTGCTCAAAACCACTTTAATTGGATTATTAAAGAAGCTAACCTTTTATGTCATTTTCGTTCAACACATTCCATCTGTTTTATTGCCTCTTTCATGTCTTAACATGAGATTGGTTCTTTTATTCTTTACTTAGAGTTCTTAATCTCTTTGGATTGTTCTGGATTTCTATTTATGTTGTTGGGAAGAAATTAAGAAATAGGATTTGGATTTTTTAAATGGGTAAATATATTTTAAAGTATATTCGTTGTCGTAATTGCTTATCAATAAATAGTTAAGCTTTTAATAATTCAAGTGTTTCATTTTAATAAACTATTATAATTGAATTAGAATTTATTGATAATGTCATGTAATCACATCTAGAGAAATGATATTTTATATATTTAAAAATTAATTCGTAAATATTATTGAATGCTGGCATATATAATAATTTGTTGATTTTTATAATTATATATATTTTTATTAGTTAAAAATATAAAAATAACATCAATAAGAAATGTGTCACGAAAATGTTGAAAGGAGAGAATAGAAAAATGTACGAAAAAATTGGATGGCCCACTAAAAAACCCAACTAGGGGACATAAATTGAATGTTTGGTACGCCGCACGTTCATTCAATTGTATTTTTTTTTGAGAAAAATAGTGGAAAATAAATTATTTGATAATTTAATATATATATATATATATATATATTATAATTTTTGTATATATTTTATAATAAAATATCACATATTTTTATTCTATTTAATTCTTCTAAAACATATACATCAACTAAATCATTTCTTTGGGGTGCTTTTGTAATTTTCATTCAGGTACTTTGAAAAAAATCAATAAAAAAGTGCGCTTTAAGAATTATTGGTGCAACTATTTTTACAAGTAAAATAGTCTAAATTTTTTTGAGAATTTTATGTTTAAATTTAATTTCTATGTATAGTGACAGTAAAGTTCTTTACACTATTAACAAATAAAAAATCACGATAGTTATAGTTATTAAAATAGTTATTGGAAATGTATATTTTTTGACATTGTTGTAAAAGATGCTAAGCATACCACACATGTTTAGCTGTGATTAGATAATAATGTAAAAATAATTTATAATTGTATAATTATTATCTCGTTGTTTAGATTTAAAATTTCGACATGTGCCATTCTTATTATTTTAAAATAAAAATAAGAGAAAATTAGTTATTCTCTTATAATTTTTCCGAAAAATTATCCGTTTTATGACTATCTAATTATCTTTAATGACATAACATAGGAAAATTTACTTCAAATTTTATTTAAGAAACTAAATATTGTTAACAAAACGGGAGAGCGAGGATTAAATCTGAAAAAAAAAAAAATAGAAGAGGAGTAAAGTAAATAAGAAAAAATGAATATTTTTTGTAAGTTAAAATTAATTTATGAAATTCTCAAATAAGTTTTAAAAATTCTTATTTTTAATAAATAAATTTCATTTTTTTCTCAACTTTATTTTCTATAAATATTTATAAAAAAAGTCCAAATAATCTCTAAATCTCTACTCATAACATTATATATATATATATATTTATTTATTTATTTACTTGTACCATTGAATTTGTAAAAAAGTATCATATCATTCTCTCTTTATTCGTTTGTGTATTTCTTTTTTTAATTTTAAAAATAAAGTCAAAATATTGTAACATACAATAAATGAAATGTAAATAAGAAACAATGCAATGATTGATATTCATTACAAAATTCAGTTGCTAAAATGAACATTTATTCTTAATAAAGAGAAAGCTAAACCTATACATGATCTTTAGTAGAAGGAAGTGTTTTCTCCTGTCTTTTATTCTTTTTATTGTGTTTATTATCAGTCTTATTTTAAGTAAAAGTAATGGAAAATTTAGAAAATATATTATAATAATAATAAAAATAATAAGTAAAGTGAAACTCAATATTTATAATCCATGTTTTGCATTTTGGATTGGCTTACTTTATATGGCATGGTTATGTTACTGTTGTAAAGCTTTAAAAACCTTGTTTAAAGTAAAAGATGCAAAGAATATATGTTTTTTTTAAGTATGCTTAACATGTAAGAAATAACATGTTATAATTTGCATCTAACAAACATTATTAATTAGAAATAATATCATTTTCTGAATTTTCTTTTAAAGAGTTTTTTCTCCAGTAGAAGTGATTTTTCTTCTTTAGAAAATAGTATTAATAATAGATTCTCTAGCAGGCTCTTTAATATTAAAAAAAAATATTAGAAATCATGAGTGAAGTGTATCAATTTTTTTTTCTTCAAAAATTGTATAACTTTCAGCTAACATTCAAAAAGTATTTAAACATTATGATCGTATTATTTATTTTTTGAAATCACGATATGATGGCAAAATACATATATTATTTGGTGGACTCTTTTCAATGAATATCATGGAACAAAAATCACTATTTATGTGTTTTTTGGAAGCAGGATGAATATTGACTTTTCTCTATCAATAAGTATACTTAGCTTCATTCCTTTACAACAACACAAATTTCCCTGTTTATCATTTTAAAAAAAGTTAAATAAAAAAAGTATTAAAATGGTCTATTTTTGTGTGGTTATGGAACAATTAATGTTTTCACACTGCTCTTTCAATCAAAATTTTGTCACGGGTTGACTATTCTACTTTTTGTTTTGCTCAAGCTCTTCTCTACCACCTTAATGCATCTTTAGTTTGATTTTTTTCACAATAATTTAATTTATCAGTAATGATATGAACCTTTTAAAAAATAATGGGTGTTAATTGAATGTGTTAATTGTATTTAGATAATGTGTATGTAAAGATGATATCTTAAAGAATAATTAAGATGAATTGGTGTAAGAAATATATTCGAAACTTGTTGTAATTATGCAAGATATTTACAAGCTCACAACCTTTTTTTTTACCCACTACTTTTGGTGATAGAGAATCTTTTCTTTTTCCTTGTTTTGACATGTTAATTTTTTTAAGGGATCTTAATTATCATTATTCATAGATATCATCCGATGATAGATGGATATTTTCATACTCACCGAAATGTTGAAAATGACTTTCCTTTTGTTGTGAAATGTGTCTTTCAATATAAATTTCATTTTCTTCAAAATTTGCATTATTTATTTATTTATTTATTTATTATTTTTCGAACAACACTATGCCAGGGCTTCACAGAATCTGTCTCTAGCACTACACTACCCTAGTTGAATTTTTGCTAAAGTTTTTTTCTTTCTTTCTTGGGGATAAATATCCAATTATAAATCACTGTTCTGTGTACACAATACATTAATTTTGTTCTTTTTAAGTTAAATGGATTTGATTTTTTAACAATTCAGTTGTTTCTTCTGAAAGATTATTCCACTGATTGTAAAGAACCATACATTATTTTTTATATATGGTTTTGTCACTATTTTTTAATTATTTTTTGTAGACACAACATTTGACACCAAAGATGGTGAAGATATTTGACTAGTAAGACCATTTCACGCCCATCTTCTTCTGTTTTATTTCTTTTTTTGTGTGTAACCAAACCCTTCTAAGTTAGGTTCATCAACTTCATTCTTGTACTAATGCAATAACTAAAGTTAATATTTGTGTGTTCTTTGATATTCTTGAGTTTCTATAGGGTTTCATAACAATTGGAAAGTTAGGCATGGGCCATAAATTAGTTAATTTAACCCTGAGTTTAGGTGCATATTTTAAGAGTATAATAACGAATTTGAGACCCTAAGGATGTCTTTTGTTATCTCTACATTACCTAAGAATATAACTACTAATTTGAGAAAAAAGATTTTATGCTTAATCTAAATTAGTAGATGTAACTTGCAAACATAGAACTTGTTACCACATAGGTTAATTAGGTAGTTGTTATTTTAATGTTGGTGATTTACACTTAATTTTGTTGCAAATTTGCTTATGTAAACATTTATACAAAGCAACTTGAAGGACATTTGTAGCAAAACATGAGAGACAAGAGCAACTAGAGATACTATTCATTGTTCCTCTAACCACCACCCACTTTGCTGTGCATCAGTTAGCCATTTTCTTATTAAAACCAATTCCAATCCTGTCACTGAAAAAAGTTGATTAATGTGAGTGTGGATCAAAATGAGGAAGTGGTGGTTGAGAGTGGGGTGTGTGAGAAACTATATCGAATGAAAAGCAACGACCAATAATAGGATATATTAATCATTCTGAAATTGTTTTAGTTTAGTTTAATCATAAATTTCCACTTTTTAACATAAGAAAATGTATTGTAAAAAATGACATCGAAATTTAGGTAATATAATATCTTTCGCATGTCTATGAAAAGTCAGTCTAAAAATAATTTTTAAGATGAAAAAGATGTATTAAATTAATAAGACTTGTTATTATGAGTCTGCTAAAGCGTAGATTGATCCAATATCATTTTATAAATAATAGATTAATCTAATATCATTTCTGTAAATAAGAAAACATTTCTATGACTAGTGTTTTCTTAATTTTATTTATACTTGAAACTGACTCGTTTGATTTAAAGATTTAACAGAATGTCTGAAAATAAATTCGATTTCACATTTGCTCTTTTGTTTACTGTAAAAATATACTCTTTGTTTCCATACTACTATCCTAAATTATGAGAAATAATGATTTTATAGTGAGAAGATTTAGTTGTCTTATTAAGTGTATAATCAGAAATTATAAAATGTTACATTAAACATTAGTTGGAAACATGAGTGATATTAAATAAATTGAAGAATTTTGGTGTTGGGGTTGTGGAATTAGGAAGTGGTGTGGTCTCTAAGAACAGTGTGATGAGTGAATGAATTATGCAAATGCAGTGATTCAAAATTGATGAGGTTGCGGTGATTGCGCCATCAAAGAGATTGGTCCATGTGGGATGATTGTGGTTGAACTGAAATTTGGATTTTGCAGACTTTAAGTTGAAGACTTTTAAGAAATGGTCCCAAATTTCTTAAAAGCTAACATTATAGTCCAAACGAGTGCCTCCTATTAAGGGTCCTACCCTTATCATTGTCATCCACTCATTCACACAACCTTGCTTCGTTGCAGAATGATGTGTGAAAATGTTGTCTAGAACAGACACATTAGCTGCAAGGTAGGGAACATGTGCACAACTTTAACACATTTCATTATATTTCTTTTATTTCTCACTTCTTCAATTTTCAAATTTTACTTCATGATTCCGTTGCTTCTGGAGATTTGTCTGTAAGTTTATTCTTTTTTTTTTATGTTTTCAAACTTTGACTCCTTCACTCGAAAAGCTAATTTCATTTTTGACTAAATAATATGTATGGGTTGGTTTTATGGTGTCATCCAACTTGTTCAATCACAGATTTTTTGGTGTCATAATTTCCATGAATTTTATAATGTTTCTATTACCTTAAGTGCTTGTGATAAAAGTTCATGGTTAAGATAACTCTATCAGAGTTAGAACTTCATTTTAATAATTTATACAACAAAATTAATATTCAAGATTGATGTTAATTATTCAAATGACTTCTAAGTTAAAACATAACACTATTAAAGTACTTGAAATGATATATATGCTGTATTTTTGTTCTCTAAATTTCTTTAAATTAGTTTACTTGACTTCTAAGACCAACAAAACATGAAATTCTTCAAGTGTTGTTTCTTTACAGTTACCTATATACTAAATGTGGGTGCTTTGCATACATGTGTTTGAACACTATAATTCCCAAAAAATTATTTTCACTTATCTGGATATTGAAGCTAGTGGGGCAGAGCCACCATTGAATTTCAAAAGTGTCCACTTGTGTAGCACTTTTATTATTGAATAAACAATAATCTTTGTTTTTTTTTTTAAACACTATTATTTAAAAAAATTACTTCGTTGATGTTGTTTCATCAATATGAGAATGAACTCATGACTACACGATTACCTCTATTAATAAAGTTATATTCTAGCTATCATTTTTAAATAGACAAATGAAACTAGCATTGTAATATATGTGAAATTTTAATTCTGAAGACTCGTTCTTCCACAGAGTTAGATTTTTTAGTGTGTGAGAAAATATGTATAACATAATTTTTAGTTTATGTTTACTTATCATGATGTAAAAGATTTTGAGGTTGCCATCTTGTAATAGATTATATGTATAATAATCTTGTTAACTTTTTTATATGTATAATATATATGTGTATATATAATTTTTATAAAACAATCTCACTTAAATAGCTAATATTTTTATAAACTTTTAAAACTCATTCAATTATGATGATTTTATATTCTATAAATCTTTCAAAATTCAAATTAAAAAAAATCATAAAATTACTTTAAAAAATTAGTGTACTTTTACAAAACTCTTTTAAACGGCTTTTGAATTAAGGATATTTATGTTTTTATATAAAAAATACAAATATAGTTAAAAATATGAAACAAAGGAGAAATGAAACAATCAAGATGCCAAAATGCAATACATTTGATTATATCCTTAAAAAGGTCAAAAGGTTGGGATGAGAAAGATCACCTTCTTTATTGAATTCAACACTTAACAACAATGTCTGTGGCTATCACCTTAATCATACAGTTTCAATTGGTGCATTATAACTAGTGGGAAGATGATAATAGGGCATTCTGAATTTCTTTATTCTATCTTATAAAACTTATAATATAGTTTCTACCTCTTCAGATACCTAATAAAATAATAATATTTTTATTTCTTTTATCAATTTATCCTAAATTATTTTGTATTTTGAAAATAAAAAATGCCACGTATTATTAATATTTGATGGGTATTTGATGAGTGTTTAATAAAAAAACAGGATATGCCTACTAATTCATGGATAGGATAGCCAGCATCCATCACCTCAAGCTTGTCAAATTGAATTGACTAACAAAAAAGTGGCTAAGCAAACAAAGTTAAAAAATAATTAGGGAGGCAAAGAAATGGAAAATTGGAGACTTCAAAGTTTGGCCAGATGTCTCTTCAAGAATTCAAAGAGAGAAAGGTTCTGACTTTGGAATTGTAATCCGATTCATAAAATGTTAGGATTGTAAAAGCTATCTTACTATAAAACTGTGAGATTACTAGAGTTGCAAAGAACGATAAAAATGCACTGAAGATATTCCTCTTCATTCCTTAATTGATTTTTTACATCCTAAATTGATTAACTATACAATGAATGACAATTCTACAAGTCTAATGTTAAAAGTTAAAATTAATATTAAAAGATTAATATACTAGACTTGTTCAACATAATATTTTAATCAATTTAAACCCTTTTTGGTCAACCTAAAACATAAGGTACTTAGTGATAAATCTTAAATTGGTATCTATGAATCCCACAAACATCAAATGACTAGATTTGCGCAAAGTTCACGACCCCATCCTTTTGGTGTGATTGAATTATTTTGTTTGATTTCCCTACTTTATCAAATAGTTTGAATTTATCATTAAGTTTTCTTTCATTTCTTCCATATTCAAAGATGTTAGCTTGAGTGACATATATTTTTATTAATTTTTTAATTATGATATCTAATTTTATCATTATTATTGGATAATAATATATTTTTTTTTTCAAATAATATCTAACTTTACCCTTGTAATTTGACAATGATAATATTTTTTTTCTAATTTAATGATGATTGGATTTTTAACAATTTTAATAACAAGATTAATAACAAGATATGAACCACCTGTAACCTAAAATAAGCAATGACCAATTTACAAAACAAGAAGTCACTTTTTTATGTTAAAAAATACTTTTAAATTACACAATTCAAAACTAAAAGATGAATTTCAAATTGCACTTCCAAATTATATAATCCAAACAAAATTTTTACTTCAATATTAAACCCTCTAAAAGTCAATTTTTACATAATCATTTTTCACTTTCAAATTGTACAATATTGAAGTTTTCATTGTTTTCTTTATCGTGAAATTTTCTTTATTTCTAGGATTATCTGAAAGTCATATTTTACATAAAAAAACAAATTACATAATCTAAAAATGATCTTTCCATAAAAAAAGTTTTTGAATTATGTAATCTGAAAATCATATTTTACTTAAAAAAACAAATTACATAATCTAAAAGTTATCTTTTAATAAAAAAATTCTGAATTATGTAATTAGATAATCTTCCAAATACTATAAACCAAAAAAAATTATGAGAAAAAATACTTATAAATTTGATCAATTTATAAGCGTCTGTCACTTTATTCATTGGGTCCATTCATGACATAACACATAAGGATGACACGAAGACAAAAGCTTTTAACAACCTCCATGATGGTGCACATGGAATCAATGGAGGTGCAGAAAGAAATGGTGGATAATATATTTTCAACCCAAATCTAGGTAAACAGTAATTCAGCCATTGTTTTTGAAAGATGATCAATTATATTACATCGAAACACGCACAAATAAATCATCCTTAATTGCCGTATCCTCCCATTTGTAATATAAATTACTAATAGAATTGCTTGCCCAAATGACATGGTGTCTGTCTGAATTACAGAGGTGATATCAGATTTTCTTCTGTAGCAATTTAATTCCTAATTAAGATGGGCCAAACGTCTGACATTATAAGCTCTCACTCAGAAACATGGTGGTATTTACTTACTCAAGCCATGGATGTATTAATGGCCCATCTCGGCGGCATCCACACCTCAAGGATACAAAGACTAAATCATGTTTAGAGTCTTCATAATGAATGCATAAGTGAAGGCATCTTCCTGGAGCTTCTCAAATCTGCATCGACACGGAACCCGTGAACAAGCAAAATAAATAAAATCTACAGTTGTCTCATTACATTTGAGAAACAATTTTTTAAAAAAATTTTAAACGTCAGCAAGATTATAATTTTGTTATCGTTCCAAAAAGTAAAAGAAAAAATTACTGTCTATCAAAAGGTAAAACGATTACATCGGCTATCAAAATAGAAGAGGGTTATATTCTTGCTCATATTAAAATTATACTCTAAGCAAAAGTATAATTTTGGTATGTTAAGATTACTGTGCATTTAATTTAAATAAAACAGATATCTCCTTATTGTTTCAGTTTGGATAAATTTTTTTATAAATTAAAACTGAAATACTTTAATATTATTAGAAATTCTCTTGTCTAACTTCTTCAAAAGGTTTAGGAAGTGCATTGGTTTTTATAAAATCATTTGTTTTCCTTTTCCAACTTATATACACTTGTAAAAATGTTGGCATACTTTTACTTTATTTCCTATATTCAATTTCTTGAATAAGCATATTATGAAATCATTTTGTTTACTGTTCTTAATTTTTGCTTTCATTGATTCCTATACAAGTAAATAAGAAACAAAGTGAAAATAAGATAGTCATTTTGTAATTAAAAATCTAAAACATTTTCTCAAACGAAATGGTCTCTCTAGTTCCAAGTTGGTTTTATTGCCTTTCTTATAAATATTTATTGACATGTTTTTAATGTCATCTCCAAAAAAAATTATTTTAATCTCTCTATCCAAATATCTTCAATATAATCCCCGTAAGATATATGATGATAAGAATGCAAAATAAAAAATAGTTTGTCATGGAAACAACTTGCAATAATAATATTATTACGACTTAAATTTAAGGTGCGTTTGGAAATCTGTAGTACAAGCATTGAACAGAAGTTTTCACAATCCAAGACAAAGATCTTCTACTACATTTTCTTTCTTTTAAGAAGGATGACTTAATATTGTTTAATATTAATGATACTTTATTATTATTATTATTATTTACTTGAAATTTTTCTTAAATTTAAAAGTACCGGTAGAGAAGATGAGAAATCTGAGATTACCTTCCCGACTTAGAAAAATGTCCAGCACCAAGCTCGCATTTAAACAACAGGATGCTATCATCAGTCTTCATATCCCTCAGTTTTGCAACAAACTTCGCAGGTTCAGAATACATAACCCGTGGGTCTACAGCATGCACAAGCAGATGTAAGATAGATGCACATGTCACGTGTAAAACCAAAGGATATTGTTCCAGCCAATTATCAGTAATCACAAAACAGAAAGAATGATCTGCCTTTAAGTATTAAAGTTTAAAACCGAAACAGTTTCGTGACATAAATCAGATATGCTTACCATTTAATCCAGCTGTAACAAGAATGTGTGGATAGTTCTGTGCCTTCACCTGCGTAAAATGAGAGGACTTAGAGATAAATTATTCCAAAAATTCATTTAATACAAGAGAAAAATAAAAATTATGCTCGGACTGAAAAAGAATGATATCCAATGAAAAAATACAAGGCATCAACACAGCCACAAGGTTCTCACGTTATCAACGGGGGAATATGATTTCATGTAAAAGTAGAATTCCTCCTTTCTAGGATCACCCCATTCCTGCGGTAACACAAGGAAACAATCTCATTTGTGAAAAAGAAAAACAAGAGAAAACATATCATAGACACTCTGGACTAGCTTCAATAATGAAATTCGAAATTTTTTATAGCACATATGAAACGAAGACCCCGTACAATTATAATAATCTCGAAGAATTTCGATGGAAGTATAATATCCCTTATTACATCAGTTTAAACGACAAATGAATGGTATGACAATTAAAAAATAACTCCATATATATAATCTGATACATTTTACGAAAATATAATATGAAAAAGAATGCTAAAACAATTTCACTGGCTTAAGGACCCAGCAAAAAGATAAAACATAAACGGAACCCAGGGCACCACAAGACCATGCATAAATCAAATTAGGAAAACAGTATTTGTGCAACAAAATTGAAAGGAAGACGAAAAACATGCAAAATGATAGGGCGCACAACAAGGTTGAACAAGATTAGAGTATACTACGAGAAACAAAAATGTAGAAGTGGTTTCTATAAAGACATGGCTTGGCCAGACAAATTCATCCATTTTAGCAAGGAAACAAGTCCAGCTAACACCTTAACATCAATTAAGCAAGAATACATTAATTCAACCAACTATCTTGGCTCCTACAAATCCACTTCCAGAACCCAATTAAACAGTATTCAAAATGTCTTCAAATATCCATTTGGAATGGCAGAATAAGGGGAAAAATTACCTCCCATTCTGAAGTAGTAAGAGGAATGGTTGGATCAAGCATTGTTGTCAAAACATCCACAAAAGGTACTCCAGCAACAGCAGCCCTGAATAAATCTGGTCTCATATTAAGAACTGCACCGATTAGCAAACCACCAGCACTTCTTCCTTCAATGCACAGTCTCTCCTTAGAACAGAATTTTTTTTCAATCAAATATTCAGCACACGCAATAAAATCGGTAAAAGTGTTCTTTTTCTTCAACAGCTTCCCATTCTCGTACCACTGCCTCCCCATTTCCCCACCTCCGCGTACATGAGCTATGGCATATATAAAACCCCGATCTAACAATGAAAGCCTTGCTGATTTGAAACTGGGATCTATGCATATCTGGTGACAATTTGAGGTCACTAAATTATAGATTCTAGATGAAATGGAAGGAGACATGTTCAAAGGTGCAAAGACCAGATTCTTAGATGGAAAGAAACTGTAAAACAAACAGGCTAACAAATAGTGCCCGTAACCCATATATACAAGAGCAAACATTGAAGTAAACAAATAACTATCTTTACAGGTTGAATCAATAATGACACAATGGAATCAGAAACCTATTTCTGAAACAATCAATAAGAAAAGGGACATAAATAAGGATGTTCTAGGTAAAAGAATCTTGCACTGATACTACTAGATCATATTTCTGACAAGACAAAAATGTGAGTGCTTAGCGGCAGAGAAAGATACAAAATGTACAACAACCTTTTACTTTCAAGTGGCAAGCATTAAAGACTGGTGCAAAACAGCAGCTAGTAACTTTCATCCATTATCCCATACAAAATCAAAGCATAGAATTCAAAATTGGTATTGTTATATGTAACTCAATCTATGTAAACTTGTATGCTTTTACCTCATAGGATCCGTATCCATAAAGCAGTAATGGATCTGATCCATCAAGCTTCACAACATCTTTACGGTAAACAATCGAAATGGGAATCAAAGTTCCATCCAAAGCAGGTGCCCACTGCCTTTCAGTGACATAACGTGCTGAATCAAAACCTCCTAGAACCTGAGTAAAATAGGACCATACAGAATAATTAAACCACACCAAAGAAAAAAAAGTAATAATGACAACAAAGAAACTAGAAGCATTATTACCATAACTATTTTCACTAGTACCCCAAACATCTATTAAGATGCGAGTGAGGATTGCCCCATTTATATACTGTAAATTGATCTTATATCCAGTCATCGTGGGATTTTCAACACATACTCTTCACCGAGTATGAGACTAGATATTTATCTTATATCTAGTCAACGTGGGATTTTCAACACATACTCTTCACACCACTTCTCGAGTGTGAGACTAGATATTTATTAGTGGTCGATAAAAGGTGATACAATAAGCCCAACAAACCTCACTAGCATAGGTTCTTTCAAGCCTAGCTCTACATGCATGTTAGCCCTAATTACCACATGAATCATTTTATTAACAAATAATCCATTTTTTTTAATAAGTTGGAATTTATAATAGTTCACAAATTCTGAATACCACGAATATTGCCTCAGAACCCTTTGAAATGTATTGAGTTAAACATCAATTTAGCCCCTCAAATAGATACTATCAATCAACTTGGTCCGTGATATAATAAAAAAAGAAATTTACTTTCTAACTTAAAAAACTATGTATCTATATGATCCTTGAAATTGGTATCACTGGTCAATTTGGTTCCCACAGTCCTTATTTCTTAGGTCCTTGAGGGCGACAATATAGTTGTGCCTTGGTGATCAGTTGGTCATGGGCTTGAAGATGTACACAACCTCTTTGCATAATGTTTTAAATCCTAGAAAATGCCATGTTGCTGCGAGCTCCAAAAAAAGCTATAGCAAGCTTGCTTATAGTGGCTGACTTGCTACTTTGAAATTTTTTTATAGTTCATATAATAATGTATACTATATACCTTTAAACTATAAAAAATGATAAAATTACTAATTAATAACATTCATAATTAACAATACAAGCTCATTAGTGCCTTGACTCAGAAGCAAAACATACAAGTAGATATAAAACACCAAAATTAATATCATCGATAATGAACAGAAAAAAAAAGTCATTATTAATGGGATTTTATAACTCATCATCTTCTATCACATCCATCTATTCCAATTTTAAAAATTAAAATCGCAAAAAGTGCCCTCCAAAGAATCCCTAATGTCAGGGATTTTTTTGAATCAACAAATAGTGCCACTATTCAGCACACTGTTTGGTCCGCTAAAGCAGCCCTTGTAGCAGGAAGGGGTTGATCTAGACCACTACACTGCTATAGTGGCGCTATAGTGCCATTTAAAACCCTACAAGGCTGCATACGATGACCCTTTCTCATACCTTCACATTGCAAGGAGCCTTCTAGCATTGTGGTACATTAAATTTTTTTTTTTTGGTCCTTAACATTATGGACCAAATTGACTGACAAATACCAATTTAAGCACTGAAATATCTGATAGTAGCCAATTTTAAGGCCTAGAATTTATTTTTGTAATTTTAGGGTCTAGAATGACTATTTTTACTTTTAGGGACTAATTTGATTTATTTCTCCAATATATTGCGAAGTCAACCTGTCCCTCGTCACAGCTTTCCCCAAGAGACAAATTATGTCAAAAGTCAAATGTTAGCATTTTATATGCTGTCTTTCAAAATCTATCAAACAGCAGTAAATTCCTTAAGAAAAAACCGGAAGACAATAACTACTCAAATATGAAATGAAGAAATCACTCAAAAAATTATGAATGCCAATCAGAATAACAAAGCCAAGGTACTGATCAGACAACATGAAATATTTTAAGCATGGGTATGCATAACACAGCAAAAGGTCAAAATTATGATATACCAGAAAGAAGCACTTTAACAGCAGGGAATAGAAAGACTTGCATAGAACAAATAAATCTACATGTCAAACTATTAAGACTGAAGAAAGACCACATACAAAATTGAAAAACTTAGGAGTTTAACTGCCCCTTTAACTTACCGAGTTAATCTTCTTCAAAACAGAAATGCCAGTCTTCATATCATAATCATATACCGAGAAAGGAGTCCTCAATGAGCTATACGAAAACCTTAAAATACTTGATGAAAACTCTGAGTCTGAAGAATCCACTGAATATACAGGATCAACAAAACTAACTGCTTGCCCGCTTTCAAGGCTTCTTAGTGGTTCACCAATTGGTGGAAGGTGATAAACAATTATTTTTTGTAGACCATTTTCTCTCTCATATGCTACTAGATGATCGCTAAAAAGTTGTATGTCCTGAATTTTAACACTAAAAAAAATTCAATGTAAGTTTTGGTGAAAGAGAAAGACACAAGCTCCAAGAATTACTATTGTATACATTTATTCATGCTAATGATTTTGGTTGTTGAGAGATGAAGGATCGTCATATAAATATAATGAGGCAGAAAATTAGTTCACTATAAACTGCAACGGAATATAATACCAGCCAAGGAACAGCTCACCGAAGTTTAATTAGAAAGGTAACAGCCCAAAACAGTTTTTGAATTATCAAATAGTAATTAAGAGCACAACAACCAGAGAGACAAAAAACGAAAGTTGCTTAAACAGCAAACAATTACTTACAAAGCATCTTACTGCCTTCTATTAGAATGCAGGCTTAACTACCACAAGCTTATACATGGCTTTTAAAAGGAGAATATTATATCTATAGTAAGAACAATTCATTTTTTAGTAACCAAATCAGAAAGTTGGAAATCAGTAATAAATGACCGCATTGTTCAGAAAGTTGTTTACTCTTATTTAATGCTGTATTTTACATCTCTGAACGCACTACCCAGTGGCCCGCGCAAATTCATAAGATAAGTCGTTATATAATTTATCAAGGTTATGGCCATAATGAACAAAACAACTGAGCAATGATACATAAATTGTTCTACCTTTCGTTGTGTGGAATAAGAACTGTAGTTGAGGAGGTGTTATTGACAGCACAAGCTACAACCTCCGAATTGAAAAACTGATCACTTCTCCTCTTAATAAAAAAATGATCTCCACGATGGCTGACAGTTGTGTCAATACCCTCAACACGCGGAGTCAAAACTTTAAGACCCTCTTCAGGTTTAGAAACATCCATATAAAAATTGAACCTTGTATTTTTGCTCTCTGACGCAACGAACAAATATTTCTCGCTTTCAGAAACTTCAAGATCGAGAGAAAACATATCGTCCTTTTCCACGTAAAGAAGAGTATCCTTTGATTGTTCTGTTCCAAGCACATGAAACCATGCCTGTATTACATAAGATGTTAGCGTAGAAAGTAGACAACTAACAAGTGTAATGTTTTAGAAATGCGACCACCAAAAAGGAGTTTTTTTATGGCAAAAAATAAATATTGTAAATATATCCAAATACCATATTGGAGTAAGGCTTGGACTGCTTGCTTCATATTTCGAAAAAAAAAAAAAATACTGTGATATAGTCTTTCCTCCAGATTTTGAGATTTAGCTCTTTTTGATAACATACCTAATTATTATAAGTTAATTATTTTTTAAATTAAAAATAAAACATTTTCCCTCAATAAACACAAACTGAGCCCTAATCAATCAGAACTTAGCGTCTGGCTAAGAATTAAGCAGAAAGCATTTAGTATCACTGCCACATTGAACCACAGCATCACCCAGTAAATCACAAACCTCATATTCCTGTTTTCAACATTTTTATCAGGCTAAACTTCAAATTAAATTTGGCCAATTTCACTCCTAATCAGATTGGGATTTACAATGCCCATCAAATGGGTTCAGAGTTGGACATGCGATGCGAGAATTTCGCTGAGTTGAAATTAAGATGGAAATAGAGGCTCCAGTTATAAGAGTAGGTAAGATCTTGAATTAAATGGTTTTGTCGAAGAAGTGATTTCGGAAAGAACAGAATGGTATGTTTGATTTATTTAACTGGCCCCATCTAGTGGGAAAAAGGTTTTGGTTGCTGCTGATGCTATTGTTGAAAAACGAAATATTATTATTAGAACTGAATGGGTCAACAATACTGATTCCAGAGGAGTATGGCTCACCTTGTCAGGTCTGAGAATCTCATCCATTGTAATGTAAACTAAAGCATCATTACCAGCCCATTCAAGGTATCCTGTTACACCAACAAGAGGCTCTCCAATAGTAGCTCCAGTCTCAGCATCAATGACATAAACAGTATATATTTCATCTCCTTTGGTATCTTCTGCATATGCTACCAACTTGTTATTTGGGCTAACCTGAAAATAAATGTAGCTTGAAATAAAATAAAAGCAGTTGGAAGTCGGGAAACAAGACAGAAGAAAGTGAAAAAAAAAAAAATGCCATAATACTATGATCTAACCGTAAAGGTACCAATACTGTAGTATTGGTGCTGTTGCGCTTTGACATTCTCATCCAAAATAATGTGCTCCTGAGGAGCTTCAGGTCCAGTGGGCATGATGTCATGCACAGATGGCACCTTTTGGTGATCAGGTATTAGACGCCTACAATGTTGAACATACTCCTTCCCTTCCAAAGTTCTCTCATAATAGTAATAAGACCCTTTGCGAAAAGGTGCAGAGATATCATCCTCCTTAATCCTTCCTCTTATCTCAGCAAAAAGCTTATCTTCAAATTCCTTAGTTCCTAGAAATTTAAAAAAAATGAGGATAACTTTCTCTGCTAATCTTAAGAAATTTCCTTCAAAAGTGAGTGTATGTAGCAAATAAGAGGGTAGATACAGCAAAGGAATTCCTAAGTCCGCTCCACGCAGTCCTAGAGCCTTTTACCCCTTTATATTTGTTCAGTTTATCAATGAATCATTTCCAGATATTGCAGAGGAAGCGAACAGACGACTAACTTGTAATGGTATAAGAGAAATTCTAGTAACACTTTGCAATATAATCTTTTGAATGCACTGTGCTATGAGTCAACTCATTAAAAATCACAAAATTTTGTGGATCATACTTTTTATTTAATGATTGTCATGATTTTGTAGTTTTCAATAATTTTTTATTAATACCAGTGCGTTGATAGCACTCCTCAAGTTTCACCGGAGCCAACCCCTCAATCAACCTCCAGCTTAACAATAAACTTTAGAAAACATGGATGCATCTGATGGTGACATAGTTTCTATAGCCATTAGGATATACTGTTTAGGAGGCGTTTTATCTTGTTCACAGTCGAATTATAAATTTACCACAACTTAGAGCAAATTATATAAGTTGAATTAATTACTAGCTCGGAATTTCGTTGTTTGTAGAATAATCACAGATCACAAGTTGCTCTGTTTGCCTAAACTATTGCTTTATACTAATCCAGATGGAATATAAAACTGAGAGAGAAAGAGAGAAAATCCAAATTATTTCAATTTTCCCTCGTCGGTCACCGCACCGAATACAGTGTTAGAATTCCCTTCTCGAGAACCAAACTTCGTACCAAAAAGACGAGTCCGTACAATCAATTACTGAAACTAAACCACCGATGCCTTTTTGCCACTGTAACCAAGACTCTTCAGTAAATCCACACCTGACAGTCATGCTTAGTGTGTGCTACACTTGCATGCTTAAGCGGATTGTATTTTCAGAAGATAAATACAAAATCGAAAGAAAACAAAAACAGTGAAAGCGAAAGACGGTAAGAAAAAGACGATTCGCACCAGACATGACGGAATCGGTGTAGGCATTCTCCTGGCTGAGGTAAGACAGCACCTCGGGATCGGTGCGGGAATCGTCTCGGAGCCAGTAGTAGTTGTCGATTCTCACGTCGCCGAACATCTCCATGGCGTGCTCCACCTTCTTCGCCACGGGAGGAGGCGGAGAGTGAGACTGTGAGAGCGGCGAAGAAGGATTCATCGGCGATGCGGAGGCGGCGACACTGCGGTGGTGAGATAATGCAGCGTAGGCGGCGGCGGGAGGAAACGGAACGGCGGAGGAGAGAACAACGGAAACGGTTAGAGGAATGCAGAAAATGTGACGAAAGTTTAAGCGGAGATTTTGAGGCACCATTTGATGTAATATAGTCCAATCTTTATCTTTATATTTTGAAAATATTCCACTTTTTCCTTTTTTTATTAATTTTTTAATATTCTCGGAATTTGGAATTTGGAACAGGGAGAGAGAGAGTGAAGTGGTGCAGTGAAGTGTTTGGAAAGCTGTGTATCGATACCCGTAGAAGGCAAGTATCACGGAACCCTTCTTTGGTGGTGAAGCTTACGAAGCCTTTAGTTTCCTAATTCTATGGTTTGGGACGAATCTGAGCAGCGCTATCTCTAACTATCCAACTAAATATATAATACCACATCACATCACCGTTCATCACGTTTTCGGTCTCATCATCCATCATCCTAACATTCTTTTTCGAACCAAGGAAAAGCAGTAAATAAAAAATAAATTAAAAAATGAAAAAAAAATATTTTTTTTCTTTGATTCTTTTCACTTTATCTCAGATAAATCAAGAAATATACATGCTTTTTTCGTTATAGACCAGTATATTATACAAGATTTTTCAGATATTCAAATTTAAGAAGTTAGATGTTACACGTTCCAATCTTACTACATATAAATATATATATTAAATACGATTGTTAAATTATTATAGACTAATAATGTAAATTTTTTTTTTAAATAGTATTATAACTATGTTCATATTTTTATCTTACAGGTTTTTTAAACTATAAACTGACACTGCTTGGTCTAGTCATGTACAGCTGTAAGATTTGGTTTTATTCAGATGGAGTGATCGAAAATGAAGAAGTAAACAAATAAATAAAGGTAAAGATGAAATAGAATATTTCCTAGATTGAGTAAAAAACGACTGAAAAAATTGTAATTAAATATAAATAATTTGAAAGAATTGTCAAGATATATAGCATTTCATTTATTATTACAACAATACCCTCTTATTTTCATAGTTCTAAAAAGTAACCATGTAGAATGAAAACATTAATGAAGTAAAAGAGTAGCATGAGAAGGGTTGGCACGTGCTTCATGTTTTTGTTTTTTTTTTTCAGTCAAATATTTGTCAGTTGATGAGTGTGTGTGAAACCAACCTTGAATCCACATTTCCTAATATAGGGTGACTCATGCGTCCATCTACTCTTACTCCATAGGAATTAAACATAGGTCAATACATAACCTCGAAATCATAAATATATTTGAATTAAAATGACTTTAAATGACATAATTCAATGAACTATATCCTAGATAGTACATAGTTATGAGAAGTTACTCATGACTTATTTTGTATTTTATTTTTCTAAATCATAATAATAAAATATGTATGATATGACATAGCTAGATGACTTTAAATTAAGTAAAATTTATCCTTTTATTATAATTTATTATTAAAATGGATAAATTGTAATATTTAATATCATATCATATCAGGATCGTTATTTAGAAGTATGTAAATAAAAAAGATAGTCTCGATATATGAGACATTGTTATTTTAATCCAATACATTTTATATACTCGGACTGCATACCATTAATTAATTTGAGTATTAAAGTATTTATAAGGATATTTTTATGAAGCCGGAGACTTAACTGAAGAAAAAAAAAACAATATCTAAAATTGAGGAGCCAAAGTCCATTGAAGACCCATAAATTAAGCTATGTTAGTCAGTTACATAAATAATTAATGTAAATTTATAATAATAATAAAATTTATTATTATAGTATAATAAAAAGTAAGTTGATTCAGTATTATTCTTACTTATAAATAAGATATCTTTATTCATACTCATATTAACTTATTCTCTAAACGTGTTTGGAGACTGAATTAAAAAAATATTTAATTTAGAGATTCACTCAAAATACAACAGGATCCAAATTAGTTTGAATACAACAAACTCTTTTATATATCAACTTGATTTTTCTACCTCAAACAATATATATATATATATATATATATATATATATATATATATATATATATTTCAAATCAATAAACAACTAATGTACAAGGACTACCTAATAATACAAATTAAGAAAAAACAAATTTGAACTAATCTCTTTTAGCCTACTTAAACTTGTAACGATGGAAATGAAAATAAAAAAAAAAAAAAAAACTGCTAAGTTCTATATCTCAATCAATATGAATTTAATCATGTGAAGTTGGTAAATCCCCATCTTTTCTTTTGTATTTTAATGTTAAATTTGGTTGTTGATTTGACGTGCAAGGTGGTCACATGGGTGAAAACAATTCATGAGATACAACTCAACTCTCCACAAGTTTTTTGATTTTTAACTGTAAATGTGATGTCTTTACATTGTCGTTTTATTGTTCTGAAAGTTATTTTTTCCCTTCTCACAATTTTTTTTAGATATGACAATCATGTTGGAAGGCCTAACTTTTTTATTAATACCATTCAACTCACTTCCACATGGTTAGAAATTTGTTTTTTTTTTCCTTTTTTAATTTGAAAAACCTTCCAGAAAAATAACCCTGCGGAAAAAGTTGAATGCTTAGGTGAGAGAAAGGAAAAGAAAATAGTAATAACCTAACACTAAAGTGATTAATACACTAAATTCCGTAAATTTAGGAGGGAAAATATTTTAACAGATATACGAAAAAAAAAGGTTAATAAATATAAGCGTTAGTTTGTTGACTCCTTTCAACCTAATCCATCGTTCATCGTTCACCCCGTCGTTCTGGTTCTTGTTCTTGTTCTGGCTCTGGCTGTGCCCTTTCGTTACCCAAACCCAACCGTAACCATTTCTTGGACACGATGGATTTGGACCAGTGGATCTCGAAGGTCAAAGATGGCCAGCATCTTCTTGAAGACGAGCTTCAACTTCTCTGTGAATATGTACTCCAAAACCCTCTCATACCCGCCCTTTTACTCTCTTTATCTTTCCCTTTTTTTCTTAATTAGGAATCTGATTGTGCGTTTTCTTCCCATTGCCTTTTCGATCCAAGTCTTTCTTGCCCAATTGGATTATTCGAATTCTTGCATTATTATGCATCGACGGTTTTGTTCTTTTTCATGGAACTGTTTTTGGGCAACCAAAATTCTGAGTGCTGAATTTGTATCGTATATCTAAGTCTTTTCTTTCTCACTCTTCATGCCTTGTATTGTGCTCAATTGAAGAAAGATGGTATTTAGTAAAGTCAGTTGCAACCGGGCCATTTATCAAATTAGGTGTTTCATTTCTAAATAAATTGTTTTGTTTCCTTTGCTAACGGGGCTTGGATAAACTTTGGAGAAGAAAATACGAAACGGGTTTCTTTGTAACCTAATTTTAGCTTGTTAGCCTATGTGCTTAGGCCAATTTTAGTTCATAGAGAATCTTGTTTTCTTTTATCTCCTTAAAGTGTTTGTAGAGAGTTTATCCAATAAAGTCCTTAGATACGTTGAAAAGCTTTTACTAAAAGCCGTCTGCAGTAAATGAGAGTTTGGACTGTAAGAAACATCTAGTTCATTAGAGTAGAAATAAACTTGTTTTCCAGTGACATTTCAATGGCCAACTTAATTCAATTTTCGAAGGATCTTTGGCGTTATTCTGAAGTCCTGCCAGAGAACAATTATGTTTTGGCTTGGGCCGCCTCTGTTGTGTATTGTGCTTATTGCTGGACATGCTTGTATTGTTTTGTGATAAGTTAGCCATATTTTGTTTGCGATGTTTCGGGGAATGAGGTTGGTAACTTGGTAATAACAGAGCTTGCTGTATAGTGGTTCTCAAGGCTATTTTTGCTTTAGTTCTAGTTGTCATTTGTGCACGTTGGCGTTACTACTCAAATATGTTTTATACTAACATGCATATTCTTTTGTTTCTATTGAATCCATAATTAAAAAGTTTTGTTTTTTCAAATACCTTAGGTAAAAGAGATCCTTATTGAGGAGTCCAATGTGCAGCCTGTCAATAGTCCGGTAACTGTTTGTGGTGATATACATGGTCAATTCCATGATCTGATGAAACTTTTCCAAACTGGGGGTCATGTGCCTGAGACTAATTATATTTTTATGGTATTTGCTACAACTATTTTTGCATTGACTTCAATGATTTAGTATCTGTTTTTCGAGTTTTATAGTTTTGTAAATGTGTGGCAGGGAGACTTTGTTGATCGAGGTTACAATAGTCTTGAGGTTTTCACCATCCTTTTACTTCTAAAAGCTAGGTATGTTCTTCTAATGTATGTTTGCACCTATCTTGACTCTTGACATGCTATTCCTTTTGCTTGAATTGTTAATAAGATTTTCACTTGGAATTTGTCTTAGCTGTGGAGGCATTTAAGAAGAGTTTAAGATTAATTCCCACATAGTATCAAAGTGTCTAATACTATGTCAGTTTAAAGAGTTTACACGGTTAACTTATTAAAAGGTTCCTTAGATAATTACCTTTCAAGGTAATTACTATAATAGTCAATAATCTTACCATATTCGAGAATCCATGACTGGATGACAATATAAATAACATTTACATTGTGAGTTATTCTTATTTAATTCAAATACCAAAATGCTTACGATACTTCACAGCAGTCTTTAAGTGCTAGTATATTTTACATTGGACAGTTACATCCATTTGCAAGTGGTGCAATTTTATGAATGATCACATAAATAATTCAGTAATAGTTTTAAATACTTTACTTCTATTTTAGTTTTTACTACATGGCTTGTCCTTCCCATTTGAACCAGAAACTTTATTTAGTCTTCTGTTTTTGTATTCAAATTCTACATTGGAGCATTAGTTGTGGTTTTGATTTTTGGATTTGGACCATTTGACCTTTGGTGCTGTGGTGTGCAGTAGGAAGAAAAGGAGGGTAATAATGGTTAGTGTCTCATGAAAAAAAGAAGGAAATGTTTATGTAGCATGGGTAGTGCTAGGGGTCAGTTAGCATTAGAAAGGTGGTAAAATTCACAGGCAAATTGCGAGAAAGGTTTGGGAAGGAAGCAAGCAAAAGTGTTTCTGCATTTATTTTCTGTCTCTGTTTTGATCATCATCTATGAATCTGATAAGATTTTAAAAAGGGGATGCAATTCTTGGTTTCTTGATCAAGCTTTCTGAAATTTGTCGAAGCTCTTGCATGGACGGCCAAACATTAACATATATTAATTAGTTGGCTCTTCTGTAAAGATTTTATCTACAGTTTAACATGGCACCAAAAATGTGATTGTAAACTTGTAGATTTCATTGGTCATATTTGAAGCTCGAATGCTAGATCTATTGCAACTTTCATTTGCTGTATAATTTATGTCTTTTTTTGAGAAGCAGCTATTGGTGTGTGATTCTTATAGTTTATTTATTTATTTATTTTTTTCCTTCTAAAATTTATGGATCCTTTATTTCTGTAATTTCATAGATACCCAGCTAACATTACTCTTTTACGTGGAAATCATGAAAGTAGACAATTAACACAGGTACGCTTTATGAATGAAATCCTTATATGAATTATTCTAAGCTTATTGAATTTTATATACTTTTATTAAGCTGGGAGCGGTCTATAAAATATTTCTGAATCTTGTCAGTCTAGCATTCTAGTTAGTTATGATATTAAAAAGTTTTAGTAGTATGATTACATATGTATGACTCTATGGCTTGCCAATTGCAGTGATGCTATCTTACTTAATTTTTCACTATTTCTAGTATTGTTGAGGTCACTAGGTTTTTTTCCTGGGTCCAATAATGATTATTGGCAATTTTAAATTTAGTGCTTTTGAAATTTTTAGGCATGAATCGGCTAAGCTAGAGGAATCTAGTTGCTTGGAATTTTCTGAAGCTGTAATCAATGTTTGGAGATTGTTTTGTATAAATTTGAAAATGGCTAGGGAAACTAATGGAATTTATGACCATTGGGGATCTTATCTTCCATGGATGTCAGATTCAAGAGGTAAGTATTAGCCAGGTTTCTATGTGTCTTCTGACATTTGTAGGCTTTGGTGGGGCTTGTTTATTGGCTTTGGTTACTTGATATTCGAATATTGCAGAATATCATATTTTACCTTGCCTTCTAAAGACTAAAGGGTGTAAAGTTTTGTTTCTTTTAGTATGTGCTCACTTGATTATTGTAGATTGTGTTTGATGTGCATCATCATTTCTTGACTATCGCTGTTACGAGCACTATTAAAGATGTGACCTCTTGTAACTTTCTGTTTGCACACCCAGCCACAGTGAGCATTTTGAACTTAAATTGGAATGGTAGGGAAACAAAATGAGGTAGAGGCGAGGCAGCCACTCTAAATTCCTAGGTTTATCAATTGTCTTTAGTCTGCTTCTGACATAGTAGCTACATTTGTTCTCTTTTAGTAGTATCACCTAAATATCATTATAAGGGGATGAATTTCTGCACGATAAAATAAAATAGTGCCTGATTTTTCAGTTTTTATCAGTGTGTTGGGCATGATGAAGTATTTAGCCTGCATGTGTAAGAGAAGGAAAGAGGGGAATAAGAGGGAAGAATACAACAAAAAAGATAGAGAGATGAGAGAAGAGGATATTGAAGAACCGAGTAATTTCCAATTTGTGTAAAATACAATAGCCATGCTTCATTTATTGATAACTGCTTAACATTAACAACTATAAAATTTGACCAATAGCGAGCGACTAACTAGCTAACTTGCTTTTCCTATTTTACATAACCATACCCCTGCCCAAAAGAGGACCCTGGTTCTCGAGGGTCTTGTCCTCAACAATCCCCCACTAAGCCTTCAATCACTTCCTTTTGAGCATAAGGATATCTTTCTATATGAAACTCATGTTGACGAGGTCAGCACACTTTTGAAGAGCAGTAGGATGATTTTGCCTTTCCCTTAGTGGATCAACCCTTGTTGCTCAGCAGATACATCCACTTCTGAGGGAAACTATTATCAGTGAACTTTCTATGGCAGTAAAATTAAAGATTCTAGCATGTGTTTGGCTTTTTCTGCAGTTAAAGCTTTCAATGTTTTTGAAGAATTTTTGGGGGCAAAAGGGACATTCTTGGTTATCTCAGCTGTCGACTTTTGTGGGGACCCATTTCTCACCAACACATTGTTGGCAGACTTCCACTTTTGTTCTGTACTTCTTGCTCCTTTGCTGACGCTGCCAGAATCCATGTCAGTGGTGTTCTTGAGCTTCCCTCCATATTTCTCCTGTAGATTTGCAACCGAGCATCAACAAGAAATTCTTCAAATCAGTGAAATTTACATGAAATTGTGTCAAATTCATTATCAAATTCTGCGAAGATGTCATACTGTCACATACACATCTAGCCTCCACTGTACATTGTGAGCAGGTCCAAACCAATCCTTCTAGGCCTTTGACGTACTCATCCAGCCTGGGAATTTGTCTTCCCAGAACTGCTCATATGCTTGGTGCCACCGGAACGCATTATCATTCAACCCCATGCTCACCATGTTAATCCCATGATTTATTTCCACGGTCCATTTTTGTATTTTGACCTCATGCCAGGTTCCATAGCTGGATTGGTAATAAAGTGAAGAGTCTGTTGTTTTATAATGTGATAATGGTTGTCAGATAGAAAATGTCATTGTTGTTTTGTTTTACATTATTTCCCCTCCCTCTACTGTATAAATAAAATATTTCAACGTATGACATTCCAATGATAGATTTCATAGTGGAGATCTGAATTGTGGAAAAACTTAGACCAGAAATGCCAAAGTATCGTGCTTATTTATTTTATAACTTACTGTTTTGATAGGTCTATGGATTTTATGATGAATGCCAGAGGAAGTACGGCAATGCCAATGCATGGCGGTATTGTACAGATGTGTTTGACTATCTAACACTTTCTGCAATTATTGATGGAACTGTAAATATCTTTTCTTCTCTTCTCTCGAGTATATATCTCCCATCATGTGCCTATGTGCATCTTGGTAGGGGTAGCTTAGTGGATTCATTTGACTTCTGTGTGATGTTTTTTGATCAAAAATTAAGTCTTCTACATCTCATGCTTGACTCAGGTGCTTTGTGTTCATGGTGGCCTTTCTCCTGACATTCGAACAATTGATCAGGTCCTCTAGCCCCTTCTTAATTGCTAGCCAAACTATATTTCTATAGCATAGATTGTATCCTCACATATGTCGTTTTCAGGCACTGGCGGATGCACATTATGTCTTGTGAGGGCAATTGCCTCCACAAGTTTTTTTATTTTATTTTATTTGTTAACGTATGAAAAAAAAAATTTCCCCTATAATATGATATTGAAACTACAGTATTTTATATTTTTATGATGAAATATGGACATTGTGAAACCTTGTGATATTTCCTTTTGTTGAAAATATTATAAATTATTGTTTGTGCCCACAGGGAAAAATTTCTTGATTGACCATTGCTTTCAGCAATCTAGTCATATATTTTCAATTAATAATGTGCAATTTTCAGCATATACATTGCACCATGGTGTCATCCTTATAATGTCTCCATTCTCTGTCGGTGTCGGTTTGTAGATCTTGAAAATTCCACATTAACTAAAAATAAGACCAGATTATAATATATGATAATATATGAACGGGGTGTAATTTTCAACTTACAAGTTAATTTTGTGAGATTAAGTTAGTTATAACCTATCTTCCGAGAGTGAATACATAGCATGTACAGTCAAATTGCAATTTGATTTGATGTTTCTGAATTTATGGTTCTTGACACTGCTTTCATGATGTGAAATGTCTCTTTAACTTAGCCTGTGTGGTGGTCCTTCTTCCACATGATTCTCATACTATTTTAGCGAGCAGTTGCACACGTGTATATTTTCTTTAATTTTCAAATTCTAACTTAATTATGTGACCTGTTTTCGTTTTCCTTCAGAAAGCCTTCAATGCTAACCGTTTTGGTATTTTTGTTTGAATTACTTTAAATTTGTCAAACATATTTAGAGCACAAAAAAATTTGATTTTATTCTTAATAACCACACTAACAAACACTTAGTTTCTTAACTTTTAGGATCATTATTATGATAAATGATTTGTTGTTTTTGTTAGTCTTAAAGAAAGTTGTTATCTATCTTGATTATAGTAAGAATTTTTATTGCAGATAAGGGTCATTGATCGGAACTGTGAAATTCCTCACGAGGGTCCTTTCTGTGATCTAATGTGGAGTGATCCTGAAGATATTGAAACATGGGCTGTCAGTCCCCGTGGTGCAGGTTGGTTATTTGGATCAAGGGTCACTTCTGAGGTAATGCAATCTATTTCTTATTGCTTTTCGAATCGAATATTATGCTTTAATCTCACCAGCGCATTTTTTTAATGTAGTTCAACCACATAAATAATCTTGATCTTGTTTGTCGAGCACATCAACTTGTTCAAGAAGGCCTCAAGTATATGTTCCAAGATAAAGGCCTTGTAACTGTATGTTTCTTATATGAATTACATTAAATTTTATTTACCCTAAATTTTTCAATTATAGTTTCAGTCCCGTAAATATTAAGTGGTTAATAGTGATTCCCTTGGAAATTTGCAGGTATGGTCTGCACCTAATTACTGTTACCGATGTGGAAATGTAGCTTCTATTCTGAGTTTCAATGAAAATATGGTGAGTCATCTGAAGCCTTTTGTTTTGTCTAAATTATTTCCTTTATTATAATCACGGTTACATCATTTGAATTTGTGGTATCATGGTGCTTTTCTTTTCCCTTGATGCATCAAATACTACTTATTCTATAACGACTCCATTGTGATGATATGGAGGGCGCTGTGATGGCATGAGCATTTATGCTTTGTGTTTGCCTTGTGGCTCTGTATGCTATCCGGTGGTCACTGTTGAACTTTCAATGAAATCGTGATGAAATTTCATCTTTTATTTTACCGAAATTTTCAATGTAGTGTTGTGACGTGAAAAGTGTGTCAGGAATGGATAATAAATCTTTTATGAGAAATGAATTTAGTACGTCATTGTAAAAACTTCCTGAACAAATGTTCAATTAATACGGACAAAAAAGATGCAATCTTGTATGAATTCCAATATAACTAATTTTGTTTATGTAATGTTTTTATTATACATGTTATTGAATACTTTCATGAATCAGATAAGGTTAACAGTTATAATGTTTTTTTTTTTTTGCATGATTATAATTAAAAACTTTATTTTTAGGTTTTACTATTTATGTGTTTAATATCTGATATACGAAGGAATTTGATTTAAATAAAGGAGATATATTTGGAATAGAATAACTTGGAACCTCTTTTATATATATATATATATATATATATATATATATATATATATATATATATTTATGTATATATATTTATGTATATATATTTATGTATATAACTTGTACCTTCTCCTTTGTGACAGGAAAGAGAAGTTAAATTTTTCACTGAAACAGAGGAGAACAATCAGATGAGAGGACCCAGGACAGGCGTTCCATATTTCTTATAAATTGGTGCAAATTGTTTGAATTTATTGTAAAATTATAGTGATTTCAGTAAATGATTTAACGATTGGACATTGATGGTCATGTATTAGTTGTGCTTTGCCTTATAAAGGTGGATTTTGTAGGTCACATGACTGATCCAAATATGTCATAACATTGGGTCGCAGGATATTTTATACTTCATTTTTTATTGAAAATGATTTTATTGTTTAATTATTATAAAAATGATATCTATTTGAATGCTCATTCTAATAATTCATATCAAATTTTTATAGTTTTCGATTGCTCAATAAATAGCTCTAAAAGTTTCTAATAGTATCACAAATGTGATATACATCATTGATTCTTATAGTTAACAAAAGGAGTCTTTCGCATTTACCTTTGCTAAACCATAATTATAGCGGACATCAAGGTATTGTATATTGGTTAAACCAGGTAGCATAGACCCTGGTAACACTATCAAATTGTAATTCTCATATAAATCAAGCCATTTCAACTTTATTAGTTTTTCCAAGCCTTGTGTCCTAAATTTATTCTTATTATTAATAACTTTTAAGATTCTCTCATCCTTATTTATTATTAATAAAAAAACTCAAATATGAACAATAAAGAATATTATAAAATCTATAAATATCTTGCTACAAAAACTATAAATTCTTCCTAAAATGCATCAAATCGAAGGTAGTGTAACAATTAATTCTTTAAATGCCTGCGTTTTTAAACGAACTAGTCAAGTTACCAGTTTCAAGTTCAATAAAATTATTATAGTAATTAAATAATATGTCAAATATTACTAAAAATATATCTCATAACTCAATAAAGTTAAAACTACAATAAAAAAACTCGTATAAATTTCTAAATTTTTCACGTTTTAAGTACATATAAAAATTAAAACAAAATGTTACTATATTTAAATTAAAATTCAAGTAATACTTATTACTAATAAGGTTACATGTAGAATAGAAAGAAAACGATAAATAATTTGGATTCTTTTACTTTTTTCAGAAAAAAAATTATCATTAACTTTTTTAAATCAATTTTTTATCTTTTTAATGTTCTTGTTCGAGTTGGTTTTGTAATTTCTATAAATTAGTTATTCCCCAGTTTTGTGATTTACTTTGTAATTTGTTTGAATACATTTACTTTACAGTCAGAAACGGTTTTCAAAATATACTAAATACTACTTGCTACTTTCCACCACGTTACTTTGATTTAACAGAGTAAAATGAATTATTTTATGCAATCATAAATACTACTTGCCACCATACTCTATTACTATCAAAACCTCATACAGTATTGTTAGCCAATACTACTTCCTACCACTCTTTAATATCTATTACATATAACTCTCATGCATACCAAAAATGACTCAATGAACCTTCTAAATATGCATAGGGCCCGAAGGATACATGAAGTTTTGACTCAGTAGCAAACTACTAATCTGGTCTCCAATTCTCATATTCCATGTTCAATTTTTCTTTCATCCCAACAAGCTAAGTCTGATGCTCATTTCCTCTGATGGCTTCCAGGGACATACATCAAAAGAACACGCTCTAACAATTTTGTTGCCTTTGTATGCAAGTTATTTTATCATATTATGTGCAGTCAATAGAGGTATACATTCCCCTTGCATTGGTTATACAAAGGCAGAATGTCAGAAGCATCTCTACATTGAAATATTTCAGTAGGATGGACTCAGAATTTTGACCCTTAATTTTTCAGGACACTGGATTATTAGTGACAACAGAAGGAATATTTTCTTGGGAAAATGTCATATTATTCAAACAGGGTGGTTTAGCTGCTCCATAGTAAAAGTAAGCCATAACCTTTGACCACTCTTCTGCTGTGCGAATGGCTGAGAGACCACCAAATGGAAGTTAAGCAAAGTCAGAAGGAAAGAGGCAAAGAAATGGGAAACATATATTTCTTTTCTTTTTAAAATGTTTAGGGGGGGTAATATATATAGACCAATACCTTTGTCACGGAATAAAATCTTGCCAGCTTTAGTGAAGATAATTTCTGGGAATACTGATACTTGAAGTGCTTCAACCAGTTCAGTCTCAACAACAGCATCAATTGCAACACACTTTAATAAGAAATGTAGCAGGACGTGAGACAAAAATAAAAACCATCTCATGCTAAAGTAGCAGGAACCAAAGGCAATAAGCGTATGATTTTACTGACTACTTACTCTTGGTGAAGGCAATCTGCAGTTCCATATGATGTGCACAGCCTTCTCCAGTTCATCCCGAATTTTTTCATTCTCCTTTGGCCTAAAATTAAAATCAAGAACTTTTAGTTTTATTTGACTGTAAATGTGATATGGAGCACTACAATTTCATGAATATAATGTTAAATGTGATCTAGCAAACCCATTGACAACAGCAGAACAATCAGCATTTAGCTAGCTAGACTGAAACAATAATTTATTGAGGAAACAAAATATACAAATGACTTTCTTTTAAGCTCCTTACTTAAGAACACTCAAGCAATTATTGAGCTTAAATGCAGGATGTACAAACCTTCTATATCGATTGTGCACGAGAACAATCAAGGGACTTATGTCTTTGAACACTGTCTCCTCCCATTCTGCAGTCTTTATGTCTTTGATAGGACGAATGTAGTTATCATCTTGCCACACTATTTCCGGACGGTCAACATCATCATCATTGTCATCATCATCCTTTTTCTGGTTCTTAATGGTAATTTTGTCAAAAAACTGACCCAAGCTGAATCCCCAGCCATCAGCATCTTCAGGCCAGTTTGGATCGTCCTCATCCACAACAAGAGAGTAATCCTCCATAAACTTCTGCATTTTTTTCTTCTTTTCCTCAGGGTCTAATTCCTCTTCTACATTAGGTTTCTTATCCAACACCTGTCTAATCGCCCTCCTCCATTCCAGTCTCTCCTCGGGACTCATCAGGTAAGGGTCATTATTAGCAGACCCAGTTGCTGCATCGTTGTCATCATCATCATCATCATCGGAGTCACTAGATGCTTCTTTCGCTCTCTTCCATTTACCACCATCGGATTTGAGTGCTTGGACTCTGCTTGGGATTCTTATTGTTCTGCTATTACCATTCTGTTCCAGAGAAATATAATAGTTTATCAAACTGTATATGAGATATAGCACTCAACTTTACCTTAATTGAATAAATTTCTCCATAAAAACTTTGTTAAAAAAGAACATAAGAAGAGGAAAATGAAGTAAAACAGCTCAAGTTCTTAACTTTCACAGAAAATATTCCACCCAATTTGTTGAAAAGCTAAGGTGCAAAAGTTATGGGAAAATCTCAATTCATTTCCTTTTTGGCTTCTTATTTTCTTCTCCACTTAGTATTTATGAAGAAGTTGACTTTATCCAAAAGGGTCGCAGAAAAATTGGATGGAGAAGAGATTGATGTACTTGCCAGGTTAAAGGGAAGGGTAAAATTGAAAAGGGCTTTGGAGCTCTGCTTTGTAACCCTAAATTTAACGATAGACGGAAAGGGCAGAGTGATGGAATGTGGCAGCGCCATTTCTTCATTCAAAGTTCTGTAAAAAGGAAACAATGAAAAAGTTGAGTGAGTGAATGGAAAACCAAATGCGTGATATATCATAAAATGAGTTGAATTGAAATTTTGATAGTTGAAAGAAAGTTTATCTACACTGAAACTGAAAAATTCAAAAATGGTGAGGTGCCTTACCAAGCTAAGCTATGCTTCACATTCCCCTAATCCACTCTGTTTCCAAATTTCGTGTTTGCTTCCGGAGAGAGGGATTGAGTTGGAGGTGGAAGGTGATAGAGAGAGAAAAAAGGGGTGCCAAAAGAAGGCTTCTGCTTCCTGCATCCCATGGTTACTATCAGCACCCCGTAATAACAACCAATAGACTAAAATACTCTTAAGTTGTAATTTAATTTCCAAACGTAATTAAAAGTCATTATACTCACCACCTTGTGCCACCATTGTGCTCTTACTATCACTGTTGCAATTAAAAGAAGAGCAAAATAAATCTCGTATAAAAAGATTATTTCTGAAAACTCATTTAAAAAACGCATTTGATAAGATATGATAGACGTTTTAGAATTTTTGTTCCAAAAAATTTATTTTATGTATTTTAACATTTTTTTTTCAAAAAATCTTATTATTTTTTGTTAGAAAATATGTTTTGGAAAATATGTTTTGTAAAAAATTTACAGAATAGATAATGCAGAAGTCACTTAAAAAAAAAGTAAAATAGTTATTTTTAAAAATTGTGAGGGTGCATTTTTAAAATTTCACAATTTTTAAAATGGGGGCTGCATTAAGTAAACACTGAAGTTTTGTGTCTTATGGTATTTCTTGGCCCGGTGTTTTTAATAACTTAAAACTAGAAAATAAAATTGAAAACCAAATAAAAAAGATCGGAACTTAAATTGAGAGAAGGGGGAAAAACAAAAGAAAAACGCCACAATTTATTTCTCCTAAATTGTTGAGCAGTTCCGAGGTAAGAAGCAACGGAGTTCAAATTCATACTCAATTCTTTCGATTGGTATTCTTGATGTTTATGGACTGAGGATGCGGTTTTATTGACGGTTGTAAAGTCGTGATTGAAACAGGAAAAGGGGTCTAGGAATTAAATGATCAATTTCTCAAAAAGAATTTTCGTAACTTTAATTGGTTTGATTTGATCATGTTTTCCAGCGTATGAATGTTTGTTGTTTAATCGCTTATGCAGATTAAGGTCTGAAAGGCATGGAAGAGGTGTCGGGTTCAGCAACAGCAATAAACTCTTCCAATATTGGATTTCAGGTACTTTGTTTCTTAGCTTTATTTTATTTTATGCGCTGTGATTTTTAATTTTTTAGAATTTTTTTTTGGTTTTATAGTTCCTTTTCTCTCGGTTCGTGAAAATATAATTTGGCGTGCTGTTTTATGCAGCTATTGAAGAAACAAGGTTGGAAAGAAGGGACTGGTCTTGGAGTATCCGAGCAGGTTTTCTTTCTTACTCTCTCTTTTTTCTAACTGAATGATGGAATCTGCTCTCAAGAAAATATTTGTAAATGTTGAATTAGTAACATTCATCCCTTCTGTTAATTCGTAATAGTTCAAATATAGTATTTCATGATTTCTAATTCCTGGGAGATTAACACTTTACTTGGGTATTAAATGTTCTTAATTCAAAATCACCGGCAAAAATCTTTACTTAACACCTCATCAACCTCTAGTCTTGTGTTATAGATTGTGAGTTGTGAGGTCTATTTGCTTTACATTTTAAATTACTTATGTTATACTTAAAATTGGATCTGTGGCATAATAAATGATGGAATACCTGCATAATTTATAGGAACAAAGGTATGTTTGTTTTGTGATCCTGATACCAAAGTGAAATCTCAGAACTACTCTCGTCTCCTTGTAATGTATTTTGATTATAGAAAACAAGGTATAATCATTGTTATAATTGCAAGAATTCTGAAGAATAATTTGTTATGGAAACAGGGTAGATTAGAACCTGTTGAAACTTATGTAAAGAATAACAAACGAGGTTTGGGAGCAGATAAAGTGAAGAAAAAGGTCTTGAAAGTAAAACCGGATCGTAGCGATTCCTCTAAAGGGTCCAGTGAACAGGTAATATTTTCTTAAGATTGTCTTTTAGATCATTGCCTAGGGTTTTTATACTATTTCTCTGTTTGCATCAATTATGTAAAAATAGGCCTAAACAATTTTAAATGGTAGAAAGAACTTTGGCTTGACATATCCAGAAGCATGACATAAACTACCTTTTTGTTTGAAGTCGGAGGATGATCAGAAAAGGTTTATTATTTAAAGAATGCTGGTTCCAAGTTTAATTGATTGAAATAAACTGATTCTTTAGGTTCCTTTTTATTTTTTTGTAAAATTTGGTGCTGGAGTTCAAGAAAAATGACTTGAAGGAAAACTAACCAAATGGAGTTGTTCTGGAGGATATTTTTGGTGTTGTGGGGTTTACAAGCTGAATTTGATCGTCAGGCTTAGACTCATAAGTTTGAGTCTGACCAAGTTTGCTTGTGCCCACTCAAGGTGATACAAATGATTCTTTCATGTGGTTCAACTCATTTTTCATCCCTGGAATTGTAATAAAGTAACTTGCTAGTTTGACAACCTTGAAATGATGCATTCTCTTTCTCTTACTATTACTCTAGTCCCTGCAAACAATCAAGGTCCGTTTATTTCCAGGTTGGGGAATTTTGAACTGCTGAATATAATTGGGATGTGTCCAAATTAACCTGTTACAAAATTTTATATTAGAACATGACTAATTCTGGTTTTTTTTCAATAAGGGACTAAAAACATTTGATTTTTAAACATTTGACATTCTCATATTACTGGGAAATATACTTCGAGAATTTGTACATTTAAGTTTATTAAATGGTTATTTTGCGAAGATTTTTTCCTCTTCTTTTCAAAGTAAAAAGTAAGGCTAAAACCACCAAGTTATAAAATGAGAGGAAGAAGAATGCATGATCATAATAATTTGTTCCAACAGTGTGGCAAAACTCGTACTACAGTACTACACAGTGTTGAATCATTGAGGCGAGAGCATTGTGAACTTATTATATTTTTAAATTTCTCACATTTTAGCCATGTTGACATGAATTCAAGATTTACAAGTTACTGTGGTGTCATCATTAGTTTTTTTACTGTTAATGTTTTCCTGCTTTTCATTGACTGCATATAATTTCAGGATCATTTACCTCAAAAGAAAACCAAAGCATTATCTAAACGGATAAGAAAGATGCAGGAATTTGAAAAGAAGATGCAAGAGAAGGAATTTGAGCGCGCTTTTTTCCGAGAGTTCTGGCCAGAAAATGTATAAAAGAGAATCAAGAAGTCCATATTGTGAAGATTTCAGAAATTGTGCAAGCTGGATCTTCGGGGTGTTGTTTGGGATACGGGAGTTATGAAAGGCTTTTGCGAAACGAAGGAATTACGTGCAAATATTATTCACATTATCTTGAGAAATATGTAAAAGGGGTGAAGGAAAAAGCATTATGCATTGTACTACTATTTCATTTTGGGGGCAAAATTGTCTTGTTTATCTGGGGTGCCCTGTATATGACCTTGCTAATATGGATCTCCCTAGATAATGATTTACACTTTTGGTCCCTTCGAACAGATACTGTAGCCATACTGAACATGTAAAGAGGTTGGCATTTTTTTATGAAACATCCAATTTTTTTCCTGAAAAAGCTCTCAAACCGACTTGATTCTTAAAGAAATAATAAGTCATCAAATGTTTTCAAGATTATAAACACGAAATACGTTGTTTCATTAGTTATTTTATTTCTAATTTCAGTATATAATCCGTTCTAAAAAGAATACATGCGTATTAATTAGTCTAAAACACTATTAACGGGCTAAATTGAACCTTGAAAATGCTTACTGAACGTCAAAGAAAGATTAAGATGTCTTGTGTACCATTTTTAGAACTATTTGGTCTTTCCTAGAGAATAAATTGAATTTTGAGTACGTTTTTGTATGATCAATTTTGGGTATTTACATTTTTTTTGACAATCACAAGTATTTAGTCATGCCTAGAACAAATTCTATTACATCAATGAACGGATTATTATATCTACTGAATTTTAAAGATGACATTGAAAAGAAGCTTGTTTTGTTGGGATCCTCTTTAATCTTGTCAAAATTCGCTGGTCATATTTCTGTAGCACATCACTTGATGCCGTACAAAAGATTCATACTACCTCAATATAAGGAGGAAGCCTAGAAGAGGTAAGAGAAGAATATACAACTTTGCTGACAAATACGAAAAGGATTCATACTTCAAGAATAGAAAAAAAAAAAAAAGAAAGAATGAATGAA
>Ga0209489_100640_pt1 | contig 68219 bp, 26 predicted proteins | sample SiratrowhiteBW_FD_187527 | JGI IMG/M metagenome (GOLD analysis project Ga0209489, IMG submission 187527) | Root nodule microbial communities of legume samples collected from California, USA - Siratro white BW (SPAdes) (version 2) | ecosystem: Host-associated > Plants > Roots > Nodule | place... | reverse complement strand
AAACTGGGTGAATGGCTTTGGTATTTATAAGAAGAATATGGGTACTGTGCAACCCAAATTTTCAACAAAGTAGGCACCGAAAAATTAGGCACCGAAAAATGCCTTACTTTTGACTTTTAACCAACATTACCTTGATTTACGTTCTATATGACCTCAGGTCATGGCTGATTAAATATTTAAGTTTGATGCATTACTTAAATATGGTTTTTTTCTTTAAGTTCATGACAGATTAAACTTGATGTACCAAATCTTATAGTTTGTACGTTTATGCAACTTATATGTCGTTAAACAGTTGTCGTGAACCAAATTTTTTCTAGTATGAACTTCATCAGTTAATTCTTTTCATTAATGAGTTAATCTTTATAGGTGTCCTTTAAAAATATGAGTGTAATATGAATTCTTTTTATGTCATAATTGATGCTAGTCTATTACTTACTGCTATCTCTGGAATACGTCTTCATTTTCTATTGCTACCTTGTCATACAATATTTGATACCTTAGCACATTGATATTCATTTGGTAAAATCTTCTTTTAAATTGAAATCTATTTGGGAAAGTATTTTCTCTAAGTCAAATTTAACCTCAACTACGTCAGTACTTTCAAAAAACTATTGTGTTTACCTTTTACCAACGGCAATATATTTGCTGGAGTTTTCCTTTGAAACATTTCAAATTTTTTATTGTGTTCTGGAATAGATTTTTCTGGAGATTCCAACGTCTAACAACATGGTGGAAATAAGCTTAAGAAAAATAATCCAGCTTAGTGTTATTGAAACCTCCAATTAAAAGTTGCTCCGTGGTTGTTGTAGATAAGTATACCGTAACAACGTTTGAAATTAGAAGGCTCAGGATAACTAGGTGAGTTCCTTGTTCTATTGGAAACATTAAGAATATTCTAAAAGTGATATACTCAACATTTTTTTTGTAATGGCTTAGATACAGTATGTTCAATTTTGTGATTGTTATTGTCTGAGAATTAGCTCGACAAGTTCACTCAGAACGTCTACCACACAAACGCAAAGGATAATAGAGAAATAATACCTTCTTCTAATAGGTAGAAGGAAAACAGTACACAAGAAAGAAGAGTGAATCACATAAAACTTAACATGGTTCAATTAAAATATTAACAAACTCCAATCTACATCAACAGAGAAAATTCATTATAACATAGAAATTACAACTTAGCAACTTCTGTCTCAGCAAACTTTCATATTGATACAACTCAAATGTTCTACTCAAAAGTTAGAACCACTGACACACATGAAACATGCCTAAGACTAACTAGAAAGACATGTGAACAGTGCTTCTCATTTCATAACAGAGCAGTCATTAGATGGTTCCATTAGACAGTACAGGTCTCAATAGATGCTATGAGACAGTCCAGCAATATTAGGCAGTCTAGGAACCCTAAAGACAAGATTTTACTGGACCATTTTTTTACGGTTATCAACGAAATTGTGATTGTGTGGGTTTACAACTGAGATGAACTAGTATAGGTCAAGTGTATGACATCTGTTTTGTAGATAATTTCTGAATTATTCAGTAGTCCTGAGTCCTGAGTCCAGAGGATTTCTTTTTTGTGATCCAGAAATGTATACACCCCTGTATCTTTGTTCTGTATGTTTGCTATCTAGTTGTTGGGATATAAGTTAAAACAAGACTATAGATTTTCCCAATATTGTGATCATAAGATTTTCACATCTCGATATATCCTGTTTGTTTAGACTCTGTTGAATGTATATGGTAGTTAAAGTGTGAAGGTTAAGATAATATTAATTTCCTCATCTGTCTAATTCAGGTTTAGGTGAGAGTTAATCTACATAGAGTTATAATGCATGTGTTAGCAATATGGCCTAAACCTCTCGACCCAAGAAGAATACAAAGAAGCCCAACAACTTACTGGATTTTGTGGGACCACCTAGTATCAGGTGTGTGGAGAGAAGAGGGGGGCATTATGTTGTGCTATTGTTAGATAGAGAACCTTGTTAGATAGAGAACCTTGTTGGTTACTCTAGAGGACCCTAGCTCTGGGCAGTAGGATTGTTTATCTGTATTTTCTTTTCTTGCAAATAAACAGAACCTCAGAGCCTGTCTTATCTTCCATTTCTTATTTCCCTTTGCTTATTCTGTGATGTGGATCTGTATTAGGATATTATTTTTTCACATGACAATTAGATTGTTTTTCCTCTGTATGCTCCAAGCTGATATGTGAGAAACAAAAACTTTATTTGCAAATTACTATCCAACGCAAGACATTTATGAAGTATTGAATGCAAGTGAAGTGAAATTGATCCCTAACGTGTAACATTTGGCATTACGTTGCCCCTCTTCAATTGCTATACCTAATCTGCAAACATATCACATTTAATTTTGTTTCTGTTATAATCATAATAATAAATTTATTCAGGCTTTGAGTACATTTATCTTTTCTTTCTATTTGCAGAATGTGAACATGAATAATGTGTAAAAGATTAAAAATATAATTATTCATCTTTTATACCGTGGTAGGCAATGGAGGTAGTAGTAAGTCAAGAAAGTTGATCATTTCCTTTAGTGCGTTGGGTTCTGTAGCTCTACTATGTTTCAGTGTCTACTGCTTCTGGTACAGGAAAAGAGTCAGAAGAGGTAATTTGCTGCAATAACACTTGCTTGATTTTTTAAAATATATTGCTTTCACATACTCAAATGTAAAGATGTCATTGTAGATAAGATGATGTTTGATGAGGAAAAATTGAATGGAGATCTGCCTACAATCCCACTAATCGCAGTTCTACATAGTACTAATAACTTTTCTGAAGAATCTAAATTAGGGGAAGGTGGATTTGGCCCTGTTTACAAGGTATTAATGATTTGGAATTTGACAGATTCTTTACGTTTGGCATTTTTCTATATGTTCACATTTGTTGCAACTTTTATTAGGGAATTCTACCCGATGGAAGACAAATTGCAGTGAAAAGACTCTCAAAATTTTCTGGTCAGGGCTCACAGGAGTTCAAGAATGAAGTAATGTTTATAGCTAAATTGCAACATCGTAACCTTGTGAGACTTTTGGGGTGCTGCTTGGAGCAAGATGAGAAGATACTTGTATATGAGTATATGTGTAATGCAAGCCTCGACTTTTACCTCTTTGGTGGTATGTTTTACAATTAGTTTTATTGAATAACATTTTTCATGAATTTTTGTAGTTTTTACTGCATTTTCTGAGCTCCAAATTCATCATTGTCTGTGGAAACCAATCAAGTGGAGGTGCTATTGGCTTTAAAGTATTAATGTGTACAGTGTATATTATTTGTTAGCTTATATGACGGCTGTATAATTTTGCTATCTAGTTTTTTTTAAGAATAGGATCACGAACCCATCATCATAATAATAACAAAACCATGGAAAGTTATGGGGCAATGTTCATTTCAATTCATAATTGGAAACTGAATTCAAGTTATCTTAAGGTAATCAGTAACCATAAGATGGGAAACAGGTAACTTCTTGAAAGTGGGTGAAATAATAATAATTTTGTTTTTCTTTTTTCTTTTCATACTAAGTCCGACAATTACTATTTTGGTATTTGCTGAGTCCTGAAGTTTTTTTTTCCTATTGCATGCTGCTCTTCCTTTTTTCTGAGATATCTTCGTTGTCTTGGTTGTCAGATGATGAGAAGAGAAAGCAACTTGATTGGAAACTGAGATTAAGCATTATCAATGGAATAGCAAGAGGTATTTTATATCTTCATGAGGACTCTCGACTCAAAGTAATTCATAGAGATCTCAAAGCTAGCAATGTTCTATTAGACCATGACATGAATCCCAGAATATCAGATTTTGGATTGGCCAGGGCATTTGAAGTAGGACAGAACCAAGCTAATACAAAACGAGTAGTGGGCACCTAGTGAGTTCTACTAATAGCTAGCGTTGCTTTAAATAATAGGATTTTTCTATGCAGTTTTAAGCACTTAACCATCTGAAAAATGAAATATTTGTTATGTATTAATTATTCATTGTAGAATAGGAATAACAAAGTTCTATTCCTTTTCCATTTAGTGGATACATGGCTCCAGAGTATGCTATGGAAGGATTATTTTCTGTGAAATCAGATGTTTTCAGCTTTGGAGTTCTTGTTCTAGAAATCGTTTGTGGAAAAAAGAACAGTGGATTCCATCGATCAGAACATGGTCAAAGTCTTCTTTTATATGTGAGTTTTCCCTCATATTGATCCAGGAGTTATTGAACCATACTAACTATTGCCTAACAACATTCACAAGTCACAATTAACATGCAGGCTTGGAGCATATGGTGTGCAGGAATATGCTTGGAATTGATGGATCAAGCACTGATAAAATCCTTCATAGCTAGTGAAGTTGTCAAGTGCTTACACATTGGTTTGCTGTGTGTTCAACAAGATGCAGCAGATAGACCAACCATGTCTACGGTTGTTCTAATGCTAGGAAGTGACACAATGACCCTTCCAAAACCTAATCATCCTGCATTTTCTGTTGGAAAATTGAACTCTAAAGAAGCATCAACTTCAAGAAGTTCCAAGAATCTTTCTATTAATGATGTAACAGTCTCAACCGTTTTGGCAAGATAATAGTGAATATTTTCTGCTCTTGAGGAGTATGGATTAATTCCATTCAAAACCATAACACTGGTCAAGCGTGGTGTGTTTATTTATTCTTATCTTGATGTTTTTAAGATGAGTGAAAAAGTGAAATTAAGAATATTGACCATCAAAGGAATAGGTAATGCATATCTGGATAAAACATGTTCCCCTTATTCCTTTACATGGAAATGAGGCTAGATGTCCAAATGATAAGGAAATGACGAAGTCTTTTCAGTTTTCTGAAATTAGACCAAATCAGACAAACCCTGAGCTAATGGAAAAAGAGACTACAATTTCCAGTATTATCTTTCACATCACTGTGAAACTGTCTAAAGATTTTTCACATCACTGAAGCAAAATTTGTCATATATAATAGATTTATTATCTTTTTACAAAACAAACCTTCTCAAAAGTCATAGATAGCATAGCATGATCTGTAACCGGATTTAATATGAAAAAATTACAGTGGCATGAACATTCAACTCATATATATTAAATGCCTAGTGCAGCAATATTTATATTGTAGAGACGTAAATTGAATAGTATACTTGGTTTTCCTATTAGATCAAACGCTTATCACTATCCTAAAAACTATAACCTTTTTATTTAAAAACATAATAGCAAAGCATCACATTCCATTGTGACTTATTTAATTTATGTCGCGAGACAATTAGTGCTACTTGCAACTGGTGCAGTGTGTTACTGATTTGGAAGGATAACATGTTTTGATCTCTGAATTTGAGTCAGAAGTTTGAGAGAATAGAAACGTATTTTATCACATTACACAAATATGCAAGTTTGTGTAAAGGTTATTTAGTGTAGTGTTATAAGAGATTTTTGCATGAGTTATGCTTTTTGAACTTGTTTCGTAGTAAAATTCTTCTAAGAAAGAAAAATAAAACAAAATAAGAATAACTTCTTTATATAAATTAAAAATGATTTACGTGTAAGTTACTTCTCTATATTTAACTTAATATGCTCATTAAAAAAAATAAGTTATGTGATTAATTAACATATGTATAAGATAATTTTACACTACAAGAAAAAAGCTAGTTAGAGACTAATATTTAGCTACCAAATCAAATGATTGCTAATTGTCACCAAAATAGTCACCAAATTAAATTTAGGTTATTAAATAAGTACCAAATAGTAGTAATGATTGAATTTAGTGACCAATTAAGTCAAATAATTGGTTAGATACCAAAGTTTTAGTCACCTATGTCATAAGATTCTAAATTGGTATCTAATTAAGTTAGAGACTAATTTAGAATCCAATAATACAGGTTACTAAAATCTTGGTAACTAATGTTAGATATCAATTAATTCACTTAATTGGTCACTAAATTCAATCATTACTTCTATTTTGTACTTATTTAGCAACCAAAATCTAATTTGGTGACTATTTTGGTCACAATTAGTAAGTATTTTAATTGATAGCTAAAAACTGGTCTTTAAACAACCTTTTTCTTATAGTGTTAACTTATGAAAATCTTATTTTATGCATTCAAGTTGACTTGAACTTTGTTAGGGTTTATAAGTCATTTGCAGTGAGACTAATTGCATATGACTTGTTAAGTTTAATTAGCATGAATAATATTTGAACACGCAATTCAACCTGATTTGCTTTTTCATCTATGGAGAAATTGTGTACAATATTATTTCATATTTGATTTTAAAAGGATGGTTACTAGATTGTTTAAGGAATTCTTTTTGTAAAATATTCCAAAATCAAAATTGCTCATCCATTTAAAAATTATGAAAATTTATAACTTTAACCCATTTAAAATTTTCTAAAATTTATTGCACATAAATTTTAATATATTGTTCTTCTATTACTTGTAGAAAATATATTCTATCTTCTACCAACAATTGAAATGTAAATTATTTTTTTTTCTTGGTTTCAGAAGATGTTTCAAATTAATAAAAATAACTTATTTGTTAAAATGTGAGCCTTAAGAGTGAAGAAATGCCTCAATACGTGATTTAGGAGCAAAAACGAATTAATTGGAATTATATGTAAAATTTAAGGAGACTAATAAATATTATGTGTATATGTATATATATATATATATATATTAAATTTAATTCTAAATTAAAATTCCAAGATTATATATTTGCACCTTTTTTTCTTTATATATCATTTAATTTTCTGTTTTTATTTTATATAATACTTTCAATTCATATTAAATTTTAATAAAATTAATTTCATAAATGACCTAATTTAAAAATTTAAAATAATGTTCTCTTTTTCAATCTCAAATGTTCTTCAATTTTTATTTAATTGGTAACTTCATGTGTACCACAGATGCTATAGTGCTCTAAGAAGAAAATCTACGATATTGGGTAGCTCACTTACAGTACCAACTATATAGATAAACTCATATATCACGAATCTTCGAGTTTGATTTCTGATTCACATCGAACTAAAACAGCAAGTTGAGACTTATAAGGAGTCCAATGAAAGACTAACTCAGCATGTACAGTCACTTATTAATATTGTCCAAACATTACTTCCATCGCATGCATGGACTGTATTTCAACAAGAACAAGAGCAGTACCAGCCATCACAACATGAACAGGGATCATAAGATAATAATAAAGACCAAAATCACAATTAAGACAAAGATGGACATCCTCACTACTCTAAGTATTAGGCAAACAATTTTTATTTGGAACTTTTGCACAGTTAGTATTTGATTAATATTTGTTTTCAGAATTTGATGTGAATTATATGTTGTTTGACTGTTATATATGTATTATGACTACTTGGTTTAATATTATATATGAAATATCACGTCATTTTGTTTAAATATGCTATCACTTGATTGTTAGTGTGGTGTTTAGAGATTGATTTTGGATTATGTGATGCTTGACTTTTATTTTAGATTGTGCCTTACATGACAACAAATAAATTTAGAATATTTGCAAAATATTTTTTTTATAACAAAATTATTTACATTCGGAATTACATACGAATAGGTTATCTACAGAATTACATATATAAGGATTATTTACTTCCAGATTTACCTACGGATTTGAAAATTCTATTACAACCTTATTTACATACAAAATTTTTCGTATGTAATTTATCTACAAAATATTTCTTATGTAATTTCGTAAATTAATAACATACGAAAAAATTTCGTATGTAATGTGAAATGAGGTTATCTACGGAATATTTCGTATGTAAAGTTCAAACGTCACATTTATATACGGATTTCTTTCCATAGATAATCCGTCAGTAATTATTGTTTATATACGGAATTTAGACATTATTTACATATTTTTTCCGTAGATAAAATTGATTTTTTTTGTAATGTATGCTTGTAATATTTCTAATCATAATTGAAGTTTCACCTCAATAATACACTTTAATATTTAATAAAATAAGTTGTTGTGAAAAATTAGTGAAATAAAATAGTATAAATATTATTTGTTTTCAAAATAACTACTTTATCCTTATTTAATGTGACTTATAAATTATATATTTCTGAAATTTATGAAATATATTTCAGAACAAAATTTTTATAATAGGATAAAATTTCTGTAGTAAAATTTTCAGAAAACATAAAATACAATTCAAAATAAACTATGAAATTGGATTTCAAAACAAACTTTCGAGAATGAATCTAATATATTAAACAACTTTAAGAACAAGAACGTGTTTCCTTTTGCAGCGTTTCCTTTTCTTTTTTCTTCTACGACAATGATGATGTAGCAACAGCTGACACCTGTGACATTTGAAAATAGCTGTTTCACCCTGTCGTGGGGTGCTGGAAGTAATTGCCATTAATACAATTGCAAATCTTAAATGGACTAGAAATAAAACCAATATATAAGTGAAGTAACCCTTGCATATATGATTTGGTATGAAAGCAGTTCGCACTTTCCCAATCATTTTTGTTTTCACAATCAAATGTTCTGCTGGCCACATGTTTCAGCCATGGTCCTTTTCATAAAACAACCAAAGTCATTGTGCTTAGTATCCATATTCGTGTGTCATATTCATGCTTAATATCCATATTTTCAGTATTGTGCTTAGTATCTGTATTTCATAGCAACTACTCCGTCATGGTAACACCAAGCTTGTGTTTCTTGTTATTGTTGGGTTTTGGAAGACTAGTTACAAAGGCACAAACACAGATATATCTGGGAAGTAGTTGCCAAAACACCTCCCAAGAGCCTCTCAGCAGTGCATACCAAACCAATCTTGATAAGATCCTGACATGGATGTCCTCTGATGCAGCCACAAGCAAAGGCTATAACCACACCACCATAGGCATCACCGCCTCAGTGTATGGCCTCTATGATTGCCGTGGTGATGTTGTTGGACACTTTTGTCAATTCTGTGTCTCCTTCGCAGCCAGAGAAGCCCCTAAACGCTGCCCCAATAGGGTATCTGCTATGGTGTGGTATGAGTACTGCATTCTAAGGTACTCTAATGAGAGCTTCTTTGGGAAAATTCTCACACACCCCACATGGCATGGATTTGGAGCAAAAAGTGTATCCAACATGGCAGAGGTTCATAGAGGTGAAGGTTTTGTGAGAAGTTTGATCAGAAAAGCAACTAAGGAAACCAACCAGTTGTACTATTTGGGTGGCTTCAATTTGAGTTCCACTCAGAAAAGGTATGGCATGGTGCACTGTAGTAGAGATCTCACAAATGAAGGGTGCAGAAAGTGTTTGGAGGCTGTATTACCACAAGTTCACAAATGTTGTGCACAAAAAATAGAATGGTTTATTTGGTCTGGAACTTGTATGATAAGGTATGATGATCAAATGTTCTACCTTCTTAACAACCAAACATCTTCATTTACTGCTTTTATATGTTATGCTATGTTATGCGAGGAATATTTTCAGTGAAATCTGATGTTTTCAGCTTTGGAGTTCTTGTTCTAGAAATCATTTATGGGAGAAAGAACAGTGGAATGTATAGGTCAGAACATGGTCCAACTCTTCTTTTATATGTGAGTCTTTCACTCTCATTGATAATCAAATTATTCAACAAATCTAAGTAAGTTTAACAGTTTTCACAAATTGCAAATACTTGCAGGCTTGGAGAACATGGAGTGCAGGAAAATGTTTGGAAACGATTGATCCAATGCTGGAAAAATCCTTCATAGGCAGTGAAGTTGAGAGGTGTATACAGATTGGTTTGTTGTGTGTTCAAGAAAATGCAAAAGATAGACCAACCATGTCTCATGTTGTTCTAATGCTGGCAAGTGATACAATGCTTCTTCAAAAACCAAAGCACCCTGCATTTTCAATTGGAATAATGGCCTCAGAGGAAGTGCATACATCAAAAAGTTCCAAGAATGTTTCCAATAATGATCTAACAGTCTCTGTTTCTTTACCAAGGTGATGAACAAGTGCGTAAACGATTTGCCTGTTCTCAAATGTGACGAAGTAAAGTTGTATTTATGATTGATTCAAATATAAATTACTCGTAAATCTATGCACTTGTCATTGAAAATTGATCTAAGTGTTTTTTGCATTGTCAATTAATAAAAATTGCTTAATTGCATGATAGTATCTTTCAGATCTAGACTCATGCTTGCGCACGTATATAAATAAAATCATTCAAATTTTTATATATTATTGGAAAAAACATTACTTTTGTATGAAAATTAAAATTATTTCAGTAATTATAAAATTTAATTGTGTTAATCTTACATGAAAAACAAAATTATGTTAACCAGGGACCGAATCAGGTTTTGCAGTTAGGTGTAACGAGTATACACAATTTCTTTCCACACAATTTTAAATATTACTTATATTAGTAATTTTTTAATATATTAATAGAAAATATAAAACATACTTATTACTAAAAAATAGAAAATATATTTAAATTCGAGACATTAAATAATTTTTAAATAACTTAAAATTACACATGCCATCAGTCTCGCATATCATAAAAGAATTTATAATAAACATTACTATGTATATATGTTAAACATAATTCTTTTAGATAAATATGTTATTAATTATAGTGAAAAAATTAATTGTCACTGAAGTTTTAAAATACACTAACCACTCTCTCTCCTCCCCAAAAGTCACTGACCAAATTATCAAATTCAACCTGAAATAACATTTTCAGCAAACCTTTCCTTCTTCAAATTCTAATGTCTTTTCCAATAAAAAATTCCAAATTTAATCAAATTCAACCAAACATCGATGACTTTTAAAAATATAAAATCATGACTTTTCAATTCTTCTTTAACTAGCGGGACTGTTAACATATATTTTTAGTTATTTATTTCATTTGATTTTTAAAATAATACTGTTAATTTTATTCAAAATGATACTTCTGAGTTTATGAAGATTATGAAACACATTTGACTTTCATCATGTTGTATGTAAAGGGTGCCATTGTTGACTATTAGTGGGAATGACTTCCACCCACCACCATTAATATGGAAACGTAAACGTAAGAACTTCTACCTTGGGACTTGTGAGGTATTATCCTTTCCTGAAATGGTAATGGTACCACGGGATATGGATGGATTATGGATGTTTTTTAGAGAATGAATAATATGATCACTAAACTATTATATTTGTAAATAGACATCACAAATTTAAATATTATTTCACCTTTCACTTTCTGTTACAGTGTTGTTTCATTTTGTTCCTTTTACCTTTTCCCAACAATAATAATTTATTAGTCTTTTTTCTTTACACAAATCGTTTGTCACATCATAGAGGGTGATACTCTGGTTTTTTATGTAATTATATATGGTACTACTGTTCCATCAATAAATTTTCTCCTTCAGTAAATACACTTTCAATTTTTAATCTCTTCAGATGGATTATGGATGTTTTTTTAGAGAATGAATAATATGATCACTAAACTATTATATTTAAAAATAGACATCATAAGTTTAGATTTTATTTCACTCGATCCTTCAATACTTAATTTGATTTTAATACTTGTACCACATTCTTAATTTGGTCACATAAGGGAATCAAATAAAAATGCATTACATGTATAACGATCAAATTAAGAATGTCTGAGACTTGTAGCAACAACATTATTTTACAATATTTTGCATGTTCTCTTTGTTTTCCTTCAGGTGAAAATGATTATTTTATCTGTAACAAAAATTGAATACGTTCCTGATGTCAGAAGGGCTTCCAGATACAAACTCATAGTCCACGAGTCATAATTTTCACAAGGCTTGCCCTCAATATTGACGGGGTTAGTTGACATTATATACGTGTTGAATTTCAAATTATTTAATATTTCTTGTTAAAGAATAGTAAATTGGGAATGAATAACACATGAAACTCATGGTTATGGAATGCATTACCTCCCATATGTTTCAATCACTGTGGCAATTAACATACTTAGGCAAGTACTTCATGGTAGGAACACAAGGAAACGTGAGATCAATATGCTTTAGTTTCTTGTTGTTACTGAGTTTAAGATCATTCAGTACAAAGGCCAGAGCACAGACATCCCTGGGAAGTAACTGCGAAAACACCACTCAACAAACTCTTAGCAGTGAATACCAAAGCAACCTTGATAGAATCCTAACCTGGATGCCCTCGGATGCAGGCACAAGCAATGGTTATAACCACACCACCATAGGCACCAATAGCTCTGTGTATGGCCTCTATGATTGTGGTGGTGACGTGGTTGGATACTTTTGTCAATTTTGTGTTTCCACTGCTGTAAGAGAAGCCCCTCAGCTCTGCTCCAATAGGGTGTCTGCTGTGGTGTGGAATGATTACTGCGTTATAAGGTACTCAAATGAGGACTTCTTTGGGAAACCTATGACATACCCAACATGGCATACTCTTGGAACAAAAAATATATCCGACACAACAGAGATTCAGAAAGCAGAGGATTTTGTGAGAAGTTTGATCAGAAAAGCAACTAATGAAACCAACCAGTTGTACTATAAGGATGGCTTCAATTTGAGTGCCACTGAGAGTAGGTATGGCGTGGTGCAATGCACTAGAGATCTGACAAATGAAGGGTGCAGACAGTGTTTGGAGGACATACTAGCCGAAGTTCCCAAATGTTGTGAACAAAAAGTAACATGGATGGTTTGGTCTGGAAGTTGTTTGATAAGGTATGATGATCATATGTTCTACCTTCTTGACAACCAACCACCTTCAGCTCCAGCCCCCAATACGCAAACAGGTGAATCTGAATTCTCTCTCTTATAGTACTTTTCTTATTTACTTTGTAAAATAACTTTATTCATCTTTATAGGTAAATATTAGTTGTTAAAATGTTAGTTTTGTTAATAAAGAGATTCGAAGCACAACCTATTTCTCCCTCTCCCTTATACTTTTACCATGTAACAGACCTTATATCTACATTCTTCTTTTATATTGTCACAGATAACCGAGGGGTTAATAACAGGTCAAGAATATTGATCATTATCTTCACTGTTATAGGGGCAATCATTGTACTATGTTTCAGCCTATATTGCTTCTGGTACAGGAAAAGGATGAGAAAAGGTAATAAAGAAAAAACGAGGGGTGGAGTTCTAGAAGGTAATTTCCTCCGACCACACATTCCTTGATTTATATGATAGCTAATTTCTCCTAGTGAAATAAAACTATTTTGATCAGATATGAACTCAAACTTCTCTTGTAGAGGAGCTTCCTCTACCTTCTCTTCTTGAAATTCGATCGCAGGAAACGTGGAACACAGACCTGCCTAGAATCCCATTTGTCACAATTCTACAGAGTACTGATAACTTTTCAGAAGTATCTAAATTAGGGGAAGGTGGATTCGGGCCCGTTTACAAGGTTGTAATGATTTGAAGTTTTGAATATAGATTTCTTATTTTTACCAACTTTTATTTATTCAAAAGTTTTACAGGGAACTCTACTTGATGGAACACAAATTGCAGTCAAAAGACTATCTAAATTTTCTGGTCAAGGCTCAGAGGAGTTCAATAATGAAGTAATGTTTATAGCAAAATTGAGGCATCGCAACCTTGTAAGACTTTTGGCATGTTGCTTAGAGGAAAATGAAAAGATACTTGTATATGAGTATTTGCCCAATAAAAGTCTCGACTTTCACCTATTTGGTATGTTTTCACATAACTCTAGCAGAACTGTTGCTTTCACTGCAATTTGTTCCTCAGCATTCACCAGCACAAGAAATAGTATGGGTTACAAAATATAGTGGGGAAACTATGGGACTTTAATGTAGTTTTCCTGGCATGTAAATGGTACCATTATAATTTAAAAATAAAAGCAGGAGGACACAATCATAGTACCTAAAACAATCATGCCACGTTTTCCATTGTTTCTTATTTTCATTAAACTAAATTCAGTTATATCATGTAATTCATAATCATGTTACAAATCATCTTTAAGGGGAAAGTAAAAAATTATATTGGTATCTTTTCCACATCCTGTGGCTAAATCATAGCATTTGGTGTATTTGCTATTTTTTTGCTTCACTAACTGTTTTGATGTTCAAATCTCTATGCTGTTATTGTGTTGTCAGATGTTGAGAAAAGAAAAAAATTCGATTGGAAACTAAGATTAAGCATTATCCATGGAATAGCAAGAGGTATTTTATACCTTCATGAGGACTCTCAACTCAGAGTAATTCATAGAGATCTCAAAGCCAGCAACGTTCTGTTAGACCATGACATGAATCCCAAAATATCAGATTTTGGACTGGCAAGGGCATTTGAAGGGGGACAGAACCAAGCAAATACAAAACGAGTAATGGGCACTTAGTAAGTTTTACTTATAACAAATACTCTGCATACAATAAGATTTATCAATGCATATTTTAGTATATAATTACAGTAAAATTAAATATTTTTCTATATGTTCTCTGACACGAGATAATAACAAAACTCTATCGATCTCCATTAGTGGATACATGGCTCCGGAATATGCTATGGATGGACTATTTTCAGTGAAATCTGATGTTTTCAGCTTTGGAGTTCTTGTTCTAGAAATCATTTGTGGGAGAAAGAATGGTGGATTCTACCTGTCAGATGGTGAAACTCTTCTTGTATACGTAAGTCGTCACTCTAGTGTGGTCGAGAAATTATTCAACAATGATAAGATAACTAAGGGTTAAGAGTATTAACAAACTACATATACTTGTGTAGGCTTGGAGAATGTGGTATGAAGGAAAATGTTTAGAATCGATGGATACGATGCTGGAAAAATCCTTCATAGGCAGTGAAGTAGAAAGGTGCATACAGATTGGTTTGTTGTGTGTTCAAGAAGATGCAAGAGATAGACCAACCATGTCCGAAGTTGTTGTAATGCTGGCGAGTGACACAGTGGCCATTCCAAAACCCAAGCACCCAGCATTTTCAGTTGGAAGAATGGCCACAGAGGAAGTCTCTACATCAAGAAGTTCCAAGAATCTTTCCATTAATGATTTCACATCCTCTATCACTTTACCAAGGTAATTTCAGGATTGCAGAATGGATTTGTATATATCTCTTAACAAATGACAAATAAAGTTGTATTTATAATTGATTGAAATCAAATTATTTATTAATTTACCTACTCATATTAACATTGAATGTACCATACTTTTTACTTTAGAATATAGTTCAATCTCCAATATAAAAGTCTTTCTTTTGTTGCGTTAGAATATACATTAATTTCCTAGAAAAAAACTGCACAGACAAAAAACCACACAAAAATATCATCACTAAGCCAGAATACCTAAAATTGCCTTTGTGAGAAAACCATCCCCAGTAACCCTGCAAGTCCCTGTCAAAGCCAGAACCAGCAGCACCCTCTGTTTCTCCAACAAGGAACCAATCCTGACTGAGCCAATAGTTTTCTTATTAACAGAAATAATTCCATTATCTATTCCACTCTGTTATTCTGAAAGCTGAAGAATAGGCAACACGCTAACATGGTTAAGGCAATTGGCAACACAACAATGAGTAAAAGAGCAATTACGCAAATTGACTCGCACGGGAAAATAATGCTCTCAAGACCCATATCATACTTTGCGTAAACATCGCCATATCTCTCCCAGGCTTTTTCACAAACAGGTCATAAACACCACGACTTGTTGAAACTCATAAGATTATTTATGTGTTGGATACCATTATCATTACAACTAAGCAAAACAGCTTTAGAAAAACAATAAATGCTAAGAAAACAAAATTTTAAAGGAGAAAAACAAACTGAAAGGCAGTGAAGCAAGTGAGCAGAGAACAGAAAAAACGATTTATTTAAATAACTTAAAATTACACATGTGGATCCTCAACTACCCAAAAACAACATTAAATAATTTAAATGAAAATTGCAATAATTCTAAGGTTAGACATAGTCTACATGTTAACAAATTATGAAAGAAAAAAGTTTAAAACTGTTCAACTGGATCATTAAGATTTAACACAAATTAGATCTCAAACAACGATCATTGATGTTTCACTCAATATATGCATAAAACCAAATTAAATATAAAAGAAATTACTAAAAATAACAGAGTACGTTACAGTAAACACACATAATAATCAAATTTCAACTAAAATAATTTTAAACGAATTAAAATATTTTACTCAGTTAATCTAAACTATATTCTTTTCTATAATTTTCCTACCATACATTTTATAATTTTCATATACTTTAACGCTAAAATCTTAAATAATATAATCCTCATATACTAAAATGTTAATTAGTCAGCATATTTTTCTCTATTTCTTCTGAAGTCTAAATTACAATTTTAAACAACTTAAAATATTTACTTAAAAAAACTAATTTTTATTATATAATTATAAACTTACAAAACTAAATAACAAATTTAGTAAACCACAATTTTATTAACAATTGTTCGATAGAAATATTTATTAATTTTGGTGATTGAAATCTTTAAAAATAACCATAATATGGGATATGAAACATCAAACTCGATGGTATGTATGTTGAGTCATAAATGCTCCAATATAAGTAGAGAGAAACTTCTACCACAATATTTGGGACTAAAAGATGGAAGGACTACAACAGAGTAATGTCTACTGTGCAACACCATAGAAATCATAGATTAATACATGCTTTGGATGATTTTTTATTTATTTATTTATTTTTTTTTTTTTACATTCGTAAGAAATTTCCTTTTTCCTTTGACATGTTTTAGCCTACTATTCGCTCATCATCAGCAACCATAATAGAGATAGATCTTGACAAAGATTGGTAAATTCAATCATTTTAAATGATTAAAAGTGTCGTTAGAATGGGGATAAAATAAAATTATCAAAAAAGTGTAAGATAGTTGTTGCAGTTCCAAAGATAATTTTTTATACTTTCATTTTTAGTCATATTATTTGTACGTTGATGAAACTGGATTTACATAACATAAATATTTCTTTTCCTTATACTTTCCCCTAATCTATTTATTATATCTCTTTATATAATGATATCAAGTTTAAATTAAATGCGAATGTGATTGATGAACTAGATCAACATGTTTGATTACGTTTGATACTATATATCCGTTCTAAGTTTGTGGATAAAACAACTTCTGATGTATGTTGATGTCAAATTTCAAAAGTGTGGATTACCTCATTTCGTATTATGATATTCTTGCATTCTAATATCATAAATCCAAATCCAAATGAGATTAATAGAATAATTTTAAATAAAATTCCTTATGAATATTTAAATTTGTAATGATACATGGTTATTGTAAATTTTGAAATTGGAAAAAGTTTGCCAAAGAGGAAGGGTCTAACCATAAATATAAAGCAATTTAATATGGTCTTGTTAGTCAAATAAAAGTGGAGAATTAGTATAGAAAGCAGGATTATGGAAGGAGGTATTAGAGTGGTTCATAGAGAAATATGAATGAAATTCAAGTGATCAAAAATTCTTTTGATAGTAGAGAGATCTATGTATAATGAGATCTATGTACAGTGTGTGGACATGATATCCAACCAAAATGGTTTGATAATAGAATGAGATGGAAATTAGGTGAGGGTAAATTAGTGAGGCTGTGGGAGGATAGTGGGCTGCGCTTGAACCATCAAAACAAAAGGGCAATTGCTTTCTCCACCTCCACATTTGCTTCTTGTACCTCATCAAAATAGCATAATGTCAAAAACACCCTTATTAGAATATTCAAAAGGAGAGTGGTGCAGTGGGTGATCTTAAGTGGTGTGGATGTTCTTCGATGGTGGTAGGTGTTTCAAAGAAAGCTTCTCCGACAGTGTCATCAAGAGTGGAAGATAAGTGGTTTCTGTTTTCACATTACGTAAGGAGTGCATAGTGAGTATAAGGTTGTTGCACTATTCGTATCTTGTAAAATGAGTTCCAAAAAATAAATTCTGGAATGGTGTGTGAAATGCCTTACAGAAAACGTTTTCCATAAAAAAAAATTGTATTATGGAAAACATTTTCCGGAAGAAGGGGTGTAAGGACTAGTGTTTACAAAAATCGTTTTTTGTATCTCCTTCTCTAAAAAACTTTTTTCATAATACAAAAAACATTTTCCATAATACAAAAGTCTCTTATGGAAAACGTTTTCCATGATACAAAAAGCTCTTGTAGAAAATGTTTTTCGTAATAGAAAAACCTCTTACGAAAAACATTTTCCATAATACAGAACCTTCTTACAAAAAATATTTTCCATAATACAAAAACCTCTTACGGAAAATATTTTTCATAATACAAAAAGCTCTTACGGAAAACATTTTTCGTAAAGCATTTCACACCCTCTACAACCCAGTTTCTTCCGAAAAACATTTTCCGGAATATCCTAACCTCTTTTGTCTCCATTAACAAGGGTATAAATGTCTATTCACATATTCTGATGGGGTGCAGGAAACAAATGTGAGGGTGTAGGAAGCAATTACCAAACAAAAGTTCTTTAAGTTATACCTAATTTCATAGTGTAAAGAAAGTTTAATGGAAAAGCTAGAGAATGAAATAATGATGCTTGGAAGTAAAACCTAAGTTAGAGAAGAAAAAGACTAATTTAGGAATCTGAAAAGGAATACTAATTGTTAGCACTAATTACACAAATACAGTGGAAAAGAAATAATAAAGATTCTTAGGTTTGACCAGACGAAGATATAGAGGTGTATATATTATAAGGTTGGGATATCAAGCACTGTATAATTCGGGTACTTGACAAAATGAGCACTGCTTTGACTATTATGGAGTCTAAAAGTACAATCATTAGCATAATTTCTCACATGGAGAATACTATTGAACAAATTGTCCACTATGAAGAATTTGGTTCGAAGAGGGATACCATTAACTAGTTTACTATGTCCTATTTGCACAACTCAGACATAAACCATTGGTTACTTATTAATTTCAGTGTTGTACAAAAAGTTTGTTGGGACAAATGTGATATATGAGTGGGGTGATACTATTAGAAACAGTAACATAATCACTTTCAAAGTTTTCATATTATAAGAGTTAGCAAACATCAAAATAGATATGGTTGGTAGTGATATGGAAAATATAGAATTATTGAAATAAAATTGTCTTCAAAGAAGGGAGAATGGTCGTTGAAGAAATCTTTTTTTTTTTTTTGGCACAACTTAAAAGTTGAGTGTGGATGAATCATAAGATCACTAAAGTAAACTTCAGATATTATAATTGGTATTATTGTCCTCTACGTTGCCCCTAAGAGTTTATCTTAAAGGGTAGTTATAGAGTTGTTGTGAGTGAAGAATTAGACCATTGAACTATACTTAACACAGTTAAACTGAATTAAACACATATGAACTAACGTTGTGCGGAAAGCAAAGGTGGTTGGTTTTGTTTTGCAGGTACATAGCGGCAGACAACAAAAATGATCCAAATCACGACTCAAGGAGGAAATTGCAAACCTTATATTTCCAAGTACAATCATTAGTGCAAAGAGGCAGAACAGAGAGACAAGAAGTAGTGGGCACACCCAACACAGGCGCAATGATATGCAACATAAAACATAATTTAGGGTGTCATAGTGCAGTACTTTGTTCTGGAACAAGTTTGAGACTGGAATCATATGGTGAAAGTATTTCACGGGTATCTGGTAGATTGTGACAACTATAAAGTACGCCACATGAGTAATAATAGTTTACAACAATAATTGTACATGGGGCTACATAATTGCGACTGAGTATGGTAAATTGTAAATTTTGAACACAGGCCTAGGCAGAATGATAACTATTCTGTCAGGTCTTGAGAAAGTCAGAGTATTTTTCTGCACTCTGTCATGTTTCATTTAATTTAATATATTTATTATTGATAAAAAAATGTAAATTTTCAAATAAAAAATCTTCGAGTATCCAAAATGGAAGGTGCATGAAATAATTTTTGAAAAAAAGTTGGGATAAAACAAATATTCATATTAATGGTTATATGGTAATAAAAAAAAAGAGATAATAACAAAATACTGAAAAAGAAAAGGCAGAATTTTTCATTTACAATAGAGGTGTACCGTTACATAACAAACAACTTCTTCTAAGATATAAAACACATATAAATGTTGAATGATGCAAAGTTCATGACTTTGTGACAACAACGTTATATGAATCTACATTACAGGAAAATCATTAAATAGTGTGAGTCAAAAGCCATACAAAACATCTAAAACTCACATATATGTGTGGGCATATATTAGAAAAGAGACCCATGCTAAAGCTAAGAATGCTAAAGCTACACTGACACTTAATTAAATATAATAAAGTAAGTTTGGGCCAGACCACGCAGAAGTTACAAAAGTTTGTGAGGGCTAGACCCACGCTTACAATGCAATCATGAGGATAGTGTGGGATAAGCCCTCACACACCTAAATTATTAATATTTTATTAGGTGGGATAATTATTTTTTAAGAAATAATAATAATAATAATAGTAATATTCTAACAAATTTGATTAAAATAATAACAATTATTATATTAATAATAATATAATAATAAATTTTATAAATAAAGAAAATAATATTTAATAATATAATATTAATTATTAAGTGACAATAAGTGAATCAAGTTGGAGTTGCAAGTCACTACCATTAACTTTTTAAGTTATCAGGAAGACAAAATGAATAGACACTTTAACTATTACAATATTGTTAGAATATTACTATTATTATTATTATTATTACTTAGAAAATAATTATTATATTATTATTATTATCATTATTATCTCTAAATATTATTATTATTATTATTATTATTATTATTATTATTATTTTAATTTAATTTGTATGAATTGAATTATAATTATTGTTTCAATAATTATACTATCATTTAAATAAAATTTGTATGAATTTAATTAAAATTATTATTATTATTATTATTATTATTATTTAAATTAAATTCATATGAATTTAATTAAAATTATTATTCTTCTTATTATTATTATCATTATATTATTTTGTTTTAATTTAAAATAAATTTGTACTTTAATTTTTTGTTATGATTTTTGTTAATTATTATTATTAGTAGTATTATGTAATTATTATTATTAAGTTTTTGTTAATTGTTAACAAACATTTTAATTAAAGGATTATTGTGGAGAGAGAAATCATTTTAATTAATATTAATTAAAATATTATTGTAGAGAGAGAAATCATTTTAATTAATATTAATATCTTTAATTGAATTCACTAACATGTCACTTATGGTTTATCAGTCTGAAATTATATCTAGGAGAAAGAATTCATTAATTTGAAATCTTATCTAACTGGTAGAATTTGCCAATTTTAATAATTTTTTTTACTCATTTTGAATATTAACGTAAAAAAGTATACCAAAATGAGAAAAAATCCCACCAACTCAGTTAGATCAATAAAACTTTTTTCATGACTGTACTAAATTGATAAAAATTTTGTCAAGGTCTGCCGGTTTATTATGAAAGCTATGTTGAACCTCATCCACCAGCTGCAACAAATGACACTGAATTCAACTTGAATTAATATATGTCGTTGTCATTAGTTTCTAACAAAGAAATAACATGCCTAAATTTTAACAGCTTGTGTATTGAGAGAGTGTTCATTTAAATACTCTTGATGATATTCACACACTATTTTTTTTTTTAATACAGTTAACTCCTCTAAGCTTGAGAAGCATGCCTTAAAAGTTGAACATTCGTGCAACACTAATGTTGTTGAGAAACATTCGTCAGTGGAACAAGGCTCATTATTACTCCTAAAGTTATTTAGAATAAACGTGGGCACAAAGTATTCATTCCGTCATTGATTTCTTCGGATAACAGAATTCCTTTTTTGTGTTTTAGAGAAGATAGTTTCACATTGGTGTATCATTTTCATTGAATATCAACAAAATTCAAGGTCAATTTTTATAATATGTGGAAAATAGCAAAGTCTATCTTCCCCCTTGAACAATTATACGTTGCAGTTTCCGAAGTAACGATCAGAATCAGAGGACGATTGAATTCGGCATAAAGAATTATATGTGCAGCATCTAAAGTCAGAGTCAGAGAAGGATTGAAATTACTTATGGTGATGAAACGCATACTTGATATTCAAATGTTGTATATAAAAAAATCTTCTAATTATTTTTAATTAGGAATTATTATCAATTGTCATTATTATTTTTTATTTTTCAAATCATTTTCCACCCATTTATGTTGAATCAACTAATATCATATATTGTTCTTCTTTAACCACACATATTTTATTTAGTGGTTAATAAAATATCTTTACAGTCACCTTTATAATTACATTTTTATTCTTTTTTCTTTTTAAATATATATACACACGTTCTTGTTCAATCACCTTTCTTTTTCTTATTTCAATATTTATTGTTATAACAACTTCTACATATATACATATATTATGGGACTCTATAATCAAAATTGTTACCAAATTGTGACGAGAATAAAAGTAAAATTATATACCAAAAACAGTTACAACAATTCTATTTCTTTTATATATTGGGATAGCTAACCTTTTGGATCAAATTATATAGGATTTAAAGAGTTAAAAAGTTATCTCGTGCTCCCTGTATTTGTATGTATTATAGATTTGGTCCCTACATATATCTATTCTAAATTTGGTAGGGATCAAATAAAAATGAACTAAATTGATAAAGACCAAATCTAAAATCCAATACATGTAGGAAGACCAAATTAAAAATGAGTACCATTTCACACGTATAGAACCGATTTAATAAATTTGACATAAGAACCAAATTAAGAATTTCTTAGACGTGTAGGAACAATGTTATTTTAAAATATTTTGGATATTGTCTTTGTTATCGTTCAGGTGAAAATGATAATTTTATCGATAAGCAAAATTGCGTACGTACCTGACATGTCAGAAGAACAATTAGATACAAACTCATATGAACTAGTCATAATTTTACCAAGGCTTGCCCTCGATTATTGGCTAGGAAAGTTGACCTTTAGAATTTGATGTTTATCTTGTTTAATATTTATTATTAACGACTAGTAAATGGTATTTTAGTAATCAAAATTTAAATTTGAGAAAGAATAACAGATGAAACATGTTGTGAAATGCATTACTTGCTACATGTTTCAACTATTGCACCAAATAACATAATTAAGCAAGCACTTCCTAATAGGAATACACAGAAACATGAGATCAATATGCTTTACTTTCTTGTTATTCTTGAATTTCAGATCATTCATTACAAAGGCTGAAGAACAGTTAGGCCCGGGAAGTAACTGCGAAAACACCACCCAACAAACTCTCAGCAGTGAATACCAAACCAACCTTGATACAATCCTGACATGGATGCCCTCTGATGCAGGCACAAGCAATGGTTATAACCACACCACCATAGGCACCAATAGCTCTGTGTATGGCCTCTATGATTGTGGTGGTGACTTGACTGGATACTTTTGTAAATTTTGTGTTACCACTGCTGCACTAGAAGTTCCTCAGCTTTGTCCCAATAGGATATCTGCTGTGGTGTGGAATGATTACTGCGTTATAAGGTACTCAAATGAGGACTTCTTTGGGAAAGCTATGTCATCCCCGGCATGGCATATTATTGGAACAAAAAACATATCCAATATGACAGAGATTCAGATAGGTGAGAATTTTGTTAGAGGTTTGATCAGAAAAGCAACTAATGAAACCAACCAGTTGTACTATAAGGATAGCGTCAATTTGAGTGCCACTGAGAGTAGGTATGGCCTGGTGCAATGCACTAGAGATCTCACAAATGAAGCCTGCAGACAGTGTTTGGAGGACATGCTAGCTGAAGTTTTCAAATGTTGTGAACAGAAAGTACCATGGGGGGTTTGGTCTGCAAGTTGTTTAATAAGGTATGATGATCAATTGTTCTACCATCTTAACAACCAAACACCTTCAGCTCCTGCCCCCAATCCGCAAACAGGTGAATGAGAATCTTGTTATAGTAGTCTTGTTATTTACTTTGTAAGTTAACTTATAAAAGTTTATTATTCATCTTTTATAGGTAAATATTAGTTGTTGAAATGTTAGTTTTGTTTACAAAGAGATTCCAAACACAACCTATTGCTCCCTCTCCCTTCCACTTTTACCATATAACCAACCTTATATCTAAATTCATCTTTTATATTGTCACAGATAAACGAGGGGTTAATAACGGGTCAAGAATATTGATCATTATCTTCAGCGTTATAGGGGCAATAATTGTAGTATGCTTCAGCCTATATTGCTTCTGGTGCAGGAAAAGGGTGAGAAAAGGTAATTACAAAGAAAAAACAATGGGTGGAGTTCGAGAAGGTAATTTGCTTGGAGCATATATTCCTTCATTGTATGATAGCTAATTTCTCCTAGTCAAATAAGACTATTTTGCTCAGATATGAACTCAAAATTCTCTCGCAGAGGAGTTTCCTTTACCCTCTCTTCATAAAAATCTATCGGAGGAAACGTGGAACACAGACCTGCCAAGAATCCCTTTTGTCACAATTCTACGGAGTACTCATAACTTTTCAGAAGCATCTAAATTAGGGGAAGGTGGATTCGGCCCCGTTTACAAGGTTGTAATGATTTGGAGTTTTGAATATAGATTTCTTATTTTTACCAACTTTTATTTATTGCAAACTTTTATCAGGGAACTCTACCTGATGGAACACAGATTGCAGTCAAAAGACTCTCTAAATTTTCTGGTCAAGGCTCAGAGGAGTTCAATAATGAAGTAATGTTTATAGAAAAACTGAGGCATCGCAATCTTGTAAGACTTTTGGCATGTTGCTCAGAGGAAAATGAAAAGATACTTGTATACGAGCATTTGCCGAATAAAAGTCTCGACTTCCACCTATTTGGTATGTTTTCACATAACTCTAGTAGAAGTCTTGCTTTCACTGCAATTTTTTCTTCAGCATTCTCCGGCACAAGAAATAGTATGGATTACAAAATATAGTGGGGAAACTATGGGGCTTTAATGTAGTTTTCCTGGCATGTAAATAGTACCATTATAATTTAAAAATAAAAGCAGGAGGACACAATCATAATACCTAAAGCAATCATGCCACGTTTTCCATTCTTTCTTATTTTACATTCAACTAAATTCAGTTATATGATGCAATTAATAACTATGTTAGAAGTCATCTGTAAGGGGAAAGTGAAAGATTATATTGGCATTTTCCCCCAAACTGTGGCTAAATCAAAGCATTTGGTGTATTTGCTATTTTTTTTTTTGCTTCACTAACTATTTTAATGTTCAAATCTCTATGCTGTTATTGTGTTACAGATGCTGAGAAAAGAAAACAATTCGATTGGAAATTAAGATTAAGCATTATCAATGGAATAGCAAGAGGTATTTTATACCTTCATGAGGACTCTCAACTCAGTAATTCATAGAGATCTCAAAGCCAGCAACGTTCTTTTGGACCATGACATGAATCCCAAAATATCAGATTTTGGATTGGCAAGGGCATTTGAAGGGGGACAGAACCAAGCAAATACAAAACGAGTAATGGGCACTTAGTGAGTTTTACTTCTAACAAATACTTTGAAAACAATATGATTTATCAATGCATATTTTAGTATATAATAATCACAGTAAAATAGAAATTTTTTCTGTGTTCCCTGGCACGAGATAATAACAAAACTCTATCGATTTCCATTAGTGGATACATGGCTCCGGAATATGCAATGGATGGACTATTTTCAGTGAAATCTGATGTTTTCAGCTTTGGAGTTCTTGTTCTAGAAATCATTTGTGGACGAAAGAATGGTGGATTCTACCTGGGAGATGGTCAAAGTCTTCTTGTATACGTAAGTCTTCACTCTAGTGTGGTCGAGAAATTATTTAACAATCCTAACATAACTAAGGTTTAAGAGGATTAAAAAACTACATATGCTTGTGTAGGCTTGGAGAATATGGTATGAAGGAAAATGTTTGGAATTGATGGATGCAATGCTGGAAAAATCCTTCATAGGCAGTGAAGTAGAGAGGTGCATACAGATTGGTTTGTTGTGTGTTCAAGAAGATGCAAGAGATAGACCAACCATGTCCGATGTTGTTGTAATGCTGGTGAGTGACACAGTGGCCATTCCAAAACCCAAGCATCCATCATTTTCAGTTGGAAAAGCGACCTCAGATGAAGTCTCTACATCAAGAAGTTCCAAGAATGTTTCCATTAATGACATAACATCCTCTATTACTTTACCGAGGTAATTTCATGCTTGCAGAATGGATTTGTATATATCTCTTCAATAGTGACAAATAAAGTTGTATTTACAATTGTTTTAAATCAAATTATTTATCAGTTTATACTCATACCAACTTTTAGTGTACCATACTTTTTAGTTTAGAATATAGTTGAATCTCCAAATTTTGAAAACTTAAATTTTATTATCAATAACCTAATAGAGATATTGATGTATTATGGTGATTGAAATCTCTAAAAGAATAACTATGAGTTTAATCTGAATAATAAAATGAGAGTAGAGAGCACGAACATCAATGTTGTATATTTGACCAATAAATAGTCCAGCGTACCAACAAATTTCTAAGCGACAAATGGGACAGAGACCGAAGGACAACAACAAAGTGATGCCTAGAGTTTGCAACACCGTAGAAAAGATATCATCATCGACAAAAAGGGAAATAGTGAGAATTCGTCGCGCGTGCTACTGCAACTACGAGGAGAAGAATGTTAATTTAAGATATTTTTTATGCCAGATTAGAGCGTCCATGTAAAAGAGATGGAAAAATATTATGTCATTGTTATTCTTGTGGTTACAGCGGTTGGAATGGTTATATCATATAACGACTCTTAAAAGGAAATAACCGCCAGCCGTTATATGTTGTCCTAAATTTATTCAATTTTTTTTTTAAATAATTTCAACACATCTGTTAAAATTTTGAATTCTTTTTAGTTTGTTTTTAGTTTGTTTTCGACTGCGGTTATACACCAACCGCCGTTATATATGTCATTGTATTTAAAAAAAATTATTTACTAAACCCAGATGAGTCTAAAGTTGTTGCCTAAGGAAAAGTATGACATTATGTAGGCTTCAAAATGATGATTTGTCTCTTACTCAATTAGTAAGTCAAATGTTATTACAACAATGTCTTTCGTTTCCTGATGATTTGATACCGTTAAGAAGAGTGAATATTTTATATATAATAGATAACTTTCAGGAAAGGGAACCATTTTTTAATTTTATATATAATAGATAACATTCAGGTAAGGGAACCATTTTTTAATACATGCTTTTGGATGAATTTTTTACATTCGTAAGTAATTTCGTTTTTCCTTTGACATGTTTTAGCCTACTATTGGCTCATTGTCACCAACCGTAATAGAGATAGATCTTGACAAAGATTGGTAATTTTAATCATGTTTTAAATGTTTAAAAATGTCGTCAGAATGGGACAAAGTAATATTATCAAGAAGTGTAAGATAACTATGGCAATTCTAAGATGATTTTCTGTACTTTTATTTTTAGTCATATTAATTTTTTTTAATAGCAAACAATGAAATTAATGGGAGCATCTAACCCTATTATAATAAAAAAGAAGTCATATTAATTGTACATTAAACTGATATTTTTCCCTAATCTATATTGTTATATCATTTTATATGATGATGGGTTTGAATTTAATGAAATTGTGATTGATGAAACTAGATCAACATGTTTGATTATGTTTAATTCTATCCTTTCTAAGTTTTTACGCAAAACAACTTCGTATCTACTTGGAGAAAATGATAACGTTGAGTTTTAATTTCCATAAATCATGCAAAATAACTTATTTATGTTGATGTCATATATATTGAATTTCAAAAGTGTAGATTACCTCTTGCTCACATTATGATATTCTTACATGAGCACAAAAATCTAAGTCCAAATGACATTAGTAGAACAATTTGAGCTAAAACTATTTATGAATAGTTAAATTTGTAATGATACATGGTTCTTGTAAATTTCAAAATAAAAGATCTCCATGTATACAAAATGGAAAGTGCATGAATTAGTTTCCGAAAAAAAATTGGATAAACCAACAATATTTGTTCTGAGATATAAACACATATAAATGTTGAATAGTGTAAGCAATCTAGGTCAATAAAGTATATATGTGACAACAACATTCTATGAATCTGGAAAGGAAAATCAGGAAGTTAATGAAATCAATATGTACTATGATTGCATATATATTCGTCTTCCTATAAAGCAACTTGGGGAATATTTTGCTTTCCTACAACTTTGTCTTGGATTCCCAAAATTGATGTTAGTGCTCCGAGAAAATTAGGATTATCTATTGAAAAATTGTATTTTGTTCATTCTAGAAGTGGAGAATTTTATTATATAAGAATTTTATTATATTGAAAAATTTGACACTTGTATATTTAGACAAATTGTTACATAGTTATATTAAGAGATTATTTGTTTTCATAAAAATGCCCTACCAAATTTCAATCTCTTAATCACTCAGTTAATAGGTTATTTTTTATAAGCTTAACTATGATAAATAAGAATTGGTTTCTAAAACATAAGCAATTAAAATAATTTTTAAGCAATGAAACATTTATGAAAAAAATCATGTCATTTATATCTCAAAATAAAAATAAAAGAGGATTGATAAAAGTTTCGTCCATTGGCTAGATTGATAAAAATTTCATCTAAAAATTTCATTCGTCGTCTCAAATGAATTGATAAAACTTTTGTACACCAAATCAATTGGATCAATAAAAATTTTCGATAAAAAAATTTTCCATGACTCAGACTAAATTGATAAAAATTTCGTCAAGCTCTGCCGGTTTATTAAGAAAGTTATGTTGAACCTCATCCACAGCTGCAATAAATGACATTGAATTCAACTTGAATTAATATATGTTGTTGTCATTAGTTTCTAAAAAAGAAATAACATGTCTAAATTTTAACAGCTTGTGTATTGAGACAGTGTTCTTTTAAATACTCTTTGATGATATTCACACACTATTTTTTTTTCAATATATACATTTAACTCCTCTAAGCTTGAGAAGCATGCCTTAAAGTTGAACATTCGTGCAACACTAATGTTGTTGAGAAACATTCGTCAGTGGAACAAGGCTCATTATTACTCCTAAAGTTATTTAGAATAAACGTGGGCACAAAGTATTCATTCCGTCATTGATTTCTTCGGATAATAGAATTCCTTTTTCGTGTTTTAGAGAAGATAGTTTCACATTGGTGTATCATTTCCATTGAATAATATGTGGAAAATAGCAAAGTCTATCTTCCCCCTTAAACAATTATACGTTGCAGTTTCAGAAGTCACGATCAGAATCAGAGGAGGATTGAATTCCGGCATAAAGAATTATATGTTGCAGCATCTAAAGTCAGAGTCAGAGGAGGATTGAAATTACTTATGGTGATGAAACGCATACTTGGTATTCAAATGTTGTATATAAAAAATAAAAATATTCGAAATTTTTTCAATTAGCAATTATTATTAATTGTCATTATTTTTTTATTTATCAAATCATTTTCCATTCATTTGGTTCAATCAACTAATATCATATATTATTCTTCTTTACCCACACATATTTTATTTAGTGTTTTTTTTAGCAGCATATTTCTTTAGTGGTTAATAAAATATCTTTACATTTATAATTACATTTTTCTTTTTTTTTCTTATTAAATATCTAACCACACATTCTTGTTCAATTACCTTTCTTTTCTTGTTTAATATTTATTGTTATAACAACTTATACATATATTATAGGACTCTATAATTTCCCTCGTATTCCTGCATCGTATTCCTACCGCTTTCGGAAAAAAAAAAAATTGGTACCAAATTTTGATGAGAATAAAAGTAAAATTATATACAAAAACAGTTACAACAATTCTATTTCTTTTATATATTGTGATAGATAACTTTTTGGATCAAATTATATAAGATTTAAAGAGTTATAAAGTTATAAGAGATTAAATCGTGCTCCCTGTATTTGTAGGTATCATAGACTTGGTCCCTACATATATAATACATTCTTAATTCTATTCCTAAGGATCAAATAAAAAAGCACTAAATGGGTAAAGACCAAACCTAAAATACAATATGTACGAAGACCAAATTAAAGATGAATACCGTTTTACATGTACAGAACCGATTTAATAAATTTGACATAAAAACCAAATTAAGAATTTCTTAGAAGTATAGGAATAATATTATTTTAAAATATTTTGGATATTTTCTTTATGGTACAGGTGAAAATGATAGTTTTATCTATAAGCAAAATTGCATTCTTACCTGATGTCAGAAGAGCTGTCAGCTACAAATTCATATGAACTAGTCATAATGTTACCAAGGATTGCCCCCGATTATTGGCTAGGAAAGTTGACAATTTATACATGTTGAATTTCGAATTTGATGTTTATATTTTTTAATATTTCTGGATTCAAAATTGACAATTGAGAAAGAATAACACATGAAACTCATGGTTGTGAAATGCATTACTTGCTACATGTTTCAACTATTGCAGCAAATAACATAATTTAGCAAGCACTTCCTAATAGGAATACACAGAAACATGAGATCAATATGCTTTACTTTCTTGTTATTCTTGAATTTCAGATCATTCATTACAAAGGCTGAAGAACGGTTAGGCCTGGGAAGTGACTGTCCAAACACCACTCAACAAACTCTAAGCAGTGAATACCAAACCAACCTTGATAGAGTCCTCAAATGGATGCCCTCTGATGCAACCGCAAGCATTGGTTACAACCACACCACCATAGGCAGCAATAGCTCTGTGTATGGCCTCTATGATTGTGGTGCTGACTTGGCTGGATACTTTTGTCAGTTTTGTATTTCCACTGCTGCATTAGAAGCTCCTCGGCTCTGCCCCAATAGGGTATCTGCTGTGGTGTGGAATGATTACTGCGTTATAAGGTACTCAAATGAGAACTTCTTTGGGAAACCTATGACATCCCCAAAATGGCATACTGTTGGAACAAAAAACATATCCAATATGACAGAGATTCAGATAGGCGAGGAATTTGTGAGAAATATGATCAAAAGAGCAACTAATGAAACCAACAAGTTGTACTATCTTGGTGGCTTCAATTTGAGTGCCACTGAGAGTAGGTATGGCGTGGTACAATGCACTAGAGATCTCACAAAGGAAGGCTGCAGACAGTGTTTGGAGGACATATTCGCTGAGGTTCCAAAATGTTGTGCACAAAAAGTACCATGGACGGTTTGGTCTGGAAGTTGTTTGATAAGGTATGATGATCATATGTTCTACCTTCTTGACAACGTACCACCTTCAGCTCATGCACCCACTACGCAAACAGGTGAATCTGAATCCTATTGTAGTACTTTTGTTATTTACTTTGTTAAATAACTTCTAAAAATATATTATTCATCTTTTATAGGTAAACATTAGTTGTTAAAATGTTAGTTTTGTTTACAAAGAGATTCCAAACACAACCTCTTTGTCCCTCTCCCTTCCACTTTTACCATGTAACCAACCTTATATCTGGAGTCATCTTTTATATTGTCACAGATAAACAAGGGGTTAACAACAGGTCAAGAATATTGACCATTATCTTCAGCGTTACAGGGGCAATAATTGTACTATGTTTCAGCCTCTATTGCTTTTGGTACAGGAAAACGGTGAGAAAAGGTAATTATAAAGAAAAAACAAGGGGTGGAATTCGAGAAGGTAATTTCCTCCGAGCACATATTCCTTGATTTCTATGATAGCTAATTTCTCCGAGTCAAATGAGACTATATTGCTCAGATATCAACTCAAACTTCTCTTGTAGAGGAGCTTCCTCTACCCTCTCTTCATGAAACTCGATCGCAGGAAACGTGGAACACGGACCTGCCTAGAATCCCTTTTGTGTCAATTCTACAGAGTACTCATAACTTTTCAGAAGGATCTAAATTAGGGGAAGGTGGATTCGGCCCCGTTTACAAGGTTGTAATGATTTGGAGTTTTGAATATAGATTTCTTATTTTTACCAACTTTTATTTATTGCAAACTTTTATCAGGGAACTCTACCTGATGGAACACAGATTGCAGTCAAAAGACTCTCTAAATTTTCTGGTCAAGGCTCAGAGGAGTTCAATAATGAAGTCATGTTTATAGCTAAATTGAGGCATCGCAACCTTGTAAGACTTTTGGCATGTTGCTTAGAGGCCAATGAAAAGATACTTGTATATGAGTATTTGCCCAATAAAAGTCTCGACTTTCACCTATTTGGTATGTTTTCACATAACTCTAGTAGAAGTCTTGCTTTCACTGCAATTTGTTCTTCAGCATTCTCCGGCACAAGAAATAGTACGGGTTACAAAATATAGTAGGGAAACTATGGGGCTATACTGTAGTTTTCCTGGAATGTAAATGGCACCATTATATTTAAAAATAAAAGCACGAGGACACAACCTTAATAGCTAAACCATTCATGCCATGTTTTCCTTTCTTTCATATTTACACCAAACTAAATACAGTTATATCATGCAATTAAGAATTGTTATAAGTCATCTTTAAGCGGAAAGTGAAAGATTATATTGGTATTTTTTCCCCATCCTGTGGCTAAATCATAGCATTTGGTGTATTTGCTATTTTTTTGCTTCACTAACTTTTTTGATGTTCAAATGTCTATGCTGTTATTGTGTTGTCAGATGCTGAGAAAAGGAAACAATTCGATTGGAAATTAAGATTAAGCATTATTCATGGAATAGCAAGAGGTATTTTATACCTTCATGAGGACTCTCAACTCAGAGTAATTCATAGAGATCTCAAAGCCAGCAATGTCTTATTAGACCATGACATGAATCCGAAAATATCAGATTTTGGATTGGCAAGGGCATTTGAAAGGGGACAGAACCAAGCAAAAACAAAACGAGTAATGGGCACGTAGTGAGTTTTACTAATAACAAATACTTTGAAAACAATAAGATTTATCAATGCATATTTTAGTATATAATTACAGTAAAATGAAATCCTTTTCTTTATGTTCCCTGGCACGAGATAATAACAAAACTCTATCGATTTCCATTAGTGGATACATGGCTCCAGAATATGCTATGGATGGACTATTTTCAGTGAAATCCGATGTTTTCAGTTTCGGAGTTCTTGTTCTAGAAATCATTTGTGGGAGAAAGAATGGTGGATTCTACGTGTCAGATGGTGAAACTCTTCTTGTATACGTAAGTCTTCACTCTAGTGTGGTCGAGAAATTGTCCAACAATGCTAAGATAACTAAGGGTTAAGAGTATTAACAAACTACAAATACTTGTGTAGGCTTGGAGAATATGGTATAAAGGAAAATGTTTGGAATTGATGGATGCAATGCTGGAAAAATCCTTCATAGGCAGTGAAGTAGAGAGGTGCATACAGATTGGTTTGTTGTGTGTTCAAGAAGATGCAAGAGATAGACCAACCATGTCCGATGTTGTTGTAATGCTGGCGAGTGAGACAGTGGCCATTCCAAAACCCAAGCACCCAGCATTTTCAGTTGGAAAAACGACCTCAGATGAAGTCTCTACATCAAGAAGTTCCAAGAATCTTTCCATTAATAAGATAACATCCTCTATTACTTTACCGAGGTAATTTCATGCTTGCAGAATGGATATGTATCAATCTCTTCAGTAGTGACAAATAAAGTTGTATTTGTAACTGATTGAAATCAAATTATTTATTAATTTACCTACTCATTAACATTGAGTGTATCCACACTTTTTACTTTAGAATATAGTTCAATCTCCAATATAAAAATCTTTCTTTTGTTGCACGGACAAAAAACCACACAAAACGTCCACCGCACGCAACCAAAGTTCAGAAAACAAAATTATCATCGCAAAGCCGAAATACCTAATATTGCTTGTGTGAGAAAACCACCCCCAGTAACCCTGCAAGTCCCTGTCAAAGCCAGAACCAGCAGCACCCTGTGTACCCTGTGTTTCTCCAACTAGGAATCAAGCCTGACTGAGCCATCAGTTTTCTTATTAACAGAAACAGTTCCCTCGTCTATATTCCACTCTGTTAATCTGGAAGCTGAATGATAGGCAACACGCTAACATGGTTAAGGAAATTGGCAACACAACAACCAGTAAAGAGCAAAGCTGATGTACATTCTCCAAGCAACAAAGTCTGGGAAAATTTTCATAAACAGGCAATATGCATAAAAGTTCAAGTGGAAATTGATAGCCAAATTTATGTATGGGATAAAAAGTTCATTTCTAGTCGACAAGCTTTTGAAAGTAAGTTACCACGTCCTTTGGCGAGCTCAAGGTTAATCACAACAACCCTTTTCTAATCAGAAAACATTATGAACTGGTATATTTGTTCCAAGAAATTGAAAAGAAAAAAGAAATGTTTGATAAGAACAAATAGCCTCAAATCACAGAATTTGCCACAATAACCCATTAAGAAAGTATTTACAAAACCAACCAACTACGCAAATTGACCCACACGAGCAAATAACGCTCTCAAGACTTGCTTATCGCCCCAAGTTTCAGGCTCAAAAAACCCATATCATGCATTCCGTGAACATCACCATATCTCTGCCAGGCATTTTCACAAACAGGTCATAGCCAGCGCAACTCGGACTTGTTTGAGTGAAACTCAAATAAGATTATTAATGTGTTAAGTTTTTTCAGTTTCCTCTGGGCATGCACAAACATGCAGATTCCTCTCCGAAGAAAATGGATACCATTATCATTACAACTAAGCAAAACAACTTTAGAAAACAATAAATGCAAAGAAAACCAAATTTTAAAAAAAAAAAAAAGTAAAATTGAGAGGCAATGATTCAATTTCGAAAAGAAAAAAACAACGATATATTTAAATAAAAATATATTTATTTGTAGAAAGTAGAAAATATATTTTTTATTTATTCTCTGAACTCAACCAATATGAGGCTCTGTTGCAGGGAACTTACATTAACAGAAATGCAGTGATGTATAGTTTATACATATCGCAGTAGTTGCTGCAGTAATCACTGATGTCAGAGTCAGTGATAAACCAGGTCACAGCATGTGATGTATGCAATCTTATAGGGTAATGGGAAAGATACAAGGATGTACACAGGATTCATATGTTTTCTTGAAATCCTTGGTCATATATCACCAGGGTAAACATGCTCATAATTTTGTGTATGAGTTGAAAAATCCATTTTGTACTTCCAATTAATATACTATTTTCTGCTGATAAAAAAAAGTTCTCAGTAAATAGAAACAATATTTTAGTCCATCTTTCAACTTTATCACTTTTTCAAAATAGATAAAGTTTGAGTGTTAAATGTTCTCCTGAATTTGGTCCCTATACATAGATAACAGATTCTTAATTGGTCAATTAAGGGATCAAATTTAATGCATGTAGCAAGACCAAATTAAAAATGAATACCATTTTACATTTTAATAAATTTGACATAAAAAGAAAATTAAGAATTTCTTAGACGTATCCGAAAAATATTATTTTAAAACATTTTGGATATTCTCTGTTATCTTTCAGGTGAAAACGATACTTTTATCTATAAGCAGAATTGCATATGTACTGATGTCAGAAGGGCTGCTAGATACAAACTCGTATGAACTAGTCATGATTTTACCAAGGCTTGCCCTCTATTATTGGCTAGGAAAGTTGACATTTTGTAAAAGATGCATTTGGAATTTGATGTTTATCTCGTTCACTACTTATTAAAGAATAGTAAATAGTATTTTAGCAATCAAAATTGACAATTGAGAGAATTACACACGAAACTCATGGTTGTGAAATGCATTACTTGCTATATGTTTCAATCGTTGCAGCAAATAACATAATTAAGCAAGTACTTCATAATAGGAACACAAAGAAACATGAGATCAATATGTTTTCCTTTCTTGTTATTGTTGAATTTCAGATCATTCATCACAAAGGCTGAAGAACCGGCAAACCTGGGAAGTAACTGCGAAAACAGCACCCAACAAACTCTCAGCAGTGCATACCAAACCAACCTTGACAGAATCCTGACATGGATGCCCTCTGATGCAGGCACAAGCAATGGTTATAACCACACCACCATAGGCACCAATAGCTCTGTGTATGGCCTCTATGATTGTGGTGGTGACTTGGCTGGATACTTTTGTCAGTTTTGTATTTCCACTGCTGCACGAGAAGCTCCTCAGCTCTGCCCCAATAGGGTATCTGCTGTGGTGTGGAATGATTACTGCGTTATAAGGTACTCGAACGAGGACTTCTTTGGGAAAGCTCTGACATACCCAATATGGCACACTCTTGGAACAAAAAACATATCCAATATGACAGAGATTCAGATAAGTGAGGCTTTTGTGAGAAGTTTGATCAGAAAAGCAACTAATGAAACAAACCAGTTGTACTATAAGGAAGGCTTCAACTTGAGTGCCACTGAGAGTAGATATGGAGTGGTGCAATGCACTAGAGATCTCACAAAGGAAGGGTGCAGACAGTGTTTGGAGGAGATATACGCTGAAGTTCCCAAATGTTGTGAACCAAAAGTACCGTGGATGGTTTGGTCTGGAAGTTGTTTGATAAGGTATGATGATAATATGTTCTACCTTCTTAAGAACCAACCACCTTCAGCTCCTGCACCCTATGCACAAGGTGAATCTGAATCAGTCTTTTTATCAAGATCTATTAGTTTTTAATATAGTAGTTTTTGTTAATGGACCTTCCACTTTTATCACCAAATCAACAGCAAAATTTCATTCATGTTTTATATTGTCACAGATAAACAAGGGGGTAATAGCAAGTCAAAAGTATTGATCATTACCTTCAGTGTGGTTGGGTCAGTAATTGTACTATGTTTTAGCCTATACTGCTTCTGGCACAGGAAAAGGGTGACAAAAGGTAATTTTATCAAGAAAACACAAAGAGTGGAGTTAGGGAATCTAATTTCACCAAGCAGACATTGCTTGATTTTCTTCTAGTCAAATAAGACTATTTTGTTCAGATATGAACTCACAAAATTCTGTTTGTAGAAGGGCTTCCTGTACCTTCACTTCATAAGATTCAATCGGAGGAAATGTGGAACACAGACCTGCCTAGAATCCCATTAATTGCAATTCTAAAGAGCACTGATAACTTTTCAGAAGCATCTAAATTAGGAGAAGGTGGATTCGGCCCCGTTTACAAGGTTGTAATGATTTGGAGTTTTAAACATTGGTTTCTTACTTTTAACAACTTTTATTTATTGCAAACCTTTATCAGGGAACTCTTCCTGATGGAACACGAATTGCAGTCAAAAGACTCTCTAAATTTTCTGGTCAAGGCTCAGAGGAGTTCAATAATGAAGTAATGTTTATAGCTAAATTGAGGCATCGCAACCTTGTAAGACTTTTGGCATGTTGCTTAGAGGCCAATGAAAAGATACTTGTATATGAGTATTTGCCCAATAAAAGTCTCGACTTTCACCTATTTGGTATGTTTTCACATAACTCCAGTAGAAGTGTTGCTTTTTCTGCAATTTGTTCTTCAACAATCTCCAGTATATAAATAGTATTGGGGAAACTATGGGGCTTTAACACAGTTGTCCTGGCATGTACATGGTACTATGACATAATGTAATTAATAGTAATGTTGTAATTCATGTTTTAGAGAAACATGAAAATTTCTCGTAGTATTTTTTCCTCAATGCTATGGCTAATCATAGAATTTGGCGTGTTTCCTATTTTTTTGCTTCACTAACTGCTTTGTTGTTCAAATCTCTGTGCTGTTATTATGTGGTCAGATGAGGAGAGAAGAAAACAATTCGATTGGAAACTAAGATTAAGCATTATCAATGGAATAGCAAGAGGTATTTTATACCTTCATGAGGACTCTCAACTCAGAGTAATTCATAGAGATCTCAAAGCTAGCAATGTTCTATTAGACCATGACATGAATCCCAAAATATCAGATTTTGGATTGGCAAGGGCCTTTGAAGTAGGACAAAACCAGGCAAATACAAAACGCGTAATGGGAACTTAGTGAGTTTTACTTATAACAAATATTTTTAAAATAATAGTATCTATCAGTTCATAGTTTAGGATTGTTATGAGATAATAACAAAGTTGTATTGATTTCCATTAGTGGATACATGGCTCCTGAGTATGCTATGGAAGGAATATTTTCAGTGAAATCTGATGTTTTCAGCTTTGGAGTTCTTGTTATAGAAATCATTTGTGGGAGAAAGAATGGTAGATTCCACCTGTCAGATGATCAAACTCTTCTTGTATATGTAAGTCTAAGCTCTTGTGTGGTCAAGAAATTATTCAACAATGCTAAGAAAACTACAGCTTAACAATATTATAAAACTACATATACTTGTGTAGGCTTGGAGAGTATGGTGTGAAGGAAAATGTTTGGAATTGATGGATACAATGCTGGAAAAATCCTTCATAGGCAGTGAAGTAGAGAGGTGCATACAGATTGGTTTGTTGTGTGTTCAAGAAGATGCAAGAGATAGACCAACCATGTCTGATGTTGTTGTAATGCTGGCAAGTGACACATTGGCCATTCCAAAACCCAACCACCCAGCATTTTCAGTTGGAAGAACTGCCTCAGGAAGTTCCAAGAATCTTTTAACATCCTCTATTACTTTTCCTAGGTAATTTCATGATTGCATAATGGATTTGTATATGTCTCTTCAAAAGTGACAAACAAAGTTGTTTGATTTAGAATATTTTCCAGAATTTTTATTTTAAAATGTATTTTTTTATAATGCTTCTGAAATGTGTTACACAGAGCTTTTTAATATATTTTAAAAATGTTTTCTGGAAAAAGTGTAAAAAAAATTAAGAAAAAAATATCAGAAAGAAAGGTGTGAAGAAAAAAACAAGGAGTGCGTAAAGCAATTGTTCTCTTACCCGCTGCCATGAGATTATGCGGACCTAACCCCATTTTTTCTTGTTCCCTATTCAAGCTTGGCAATTCTATTTGCACCTCCTTTTGTTTTCTTTGCAACCTTCCAAATATTTGTAATAGTTTTTCAAACAATACTCCGATTTACCTGTTCTGGAACTTGGCTTTCATTTAACACTTCTAAAATGTATTCTAAAATGTATTAAAATTTCGATAGTCTGAAAAACTAGATTTCAAAGGTGTTCAATTTTTGACACGTTTCAAGTATTAAGTTTCTGGAATGAAAAAACTTCTAACACTCCCCCTAATTATTAAAATTATTTAATTTCGCCAGTTAAAATAGTATGGATCTTGTTAACCATATCTTAAAGATACTTTTTAAGGAATCAAAAGAGAATTTTTTTATTAAAATTATATGAGAACGGTTTATTAAACTGACATGATTTTTTTAGCGCGGATTTAACAAAGTGACATATTTTTAAAATTTTATTAAAATTGAAGTCCTCTAAATTAAGTACGCTCTTTTTTTGTTACTTTATTTAAAAACTTTCGTTTTCTTAAATTTTAATTTTCTGTAATGTTATTTTTAAGTTCTAACCTTAGATGATGTTAAAGACCTTGATGGTGTTATAAACAATGATATACTTAGTATTTGTCGAATTTTAATTGAGTAACATGTTATTTTAAAAGGTTATTACATTTTTGTTATCAATGATATTTAGAATGTCCATATGTGATACTTATCTTTTACATGATTTCCATCTCTTCGATGATCTTTAATTAAAAGAGATAATTAAAAATAACATTTTGTAAAATTGGAATTTTTAATCCGAGAATATAAATAAATAGTAATTCCCATTTCGAAGGCTAAAAGTATATTTAAATTTTTAATAAATTTTTAAAATTTGTGTTACTCAATTAAGTTTAAATAATAGAGGCAAATATTATTTATCACATTGTCAATTGCATTAACATTATCTAATTCCTATAATTAAAAATAATATTTTATTGATTAAAAAATCTAGAAAATCAAATATTGCAATTGAAGGATTAAAAGAAATATTACTCTAGATTTAAAGGATTAAAAACATATTTAAACTCAATGAGTATTGCTAAATTTAGTTTTCTTTTCTTAATACTTCTTACAATCATTTGGTTACGGACAGAAGGATAAACGTATTAAGAATAACAAAATATAATACTTATCCATAATAATATTAATTATCTTAATTATTCTTTAACAAATCAAAAATCTACTCAACTTCATAAAATAAATTTAATATAAAAGTTTTCAAAAATAAACCCGTGCCTCCCACTGGTTGAGATCTAGTTTTGATAATTTCTCTTACTTTTACATGTATCACAAGATTGGACCCTCTAAAGTTTGAGTTATCTTGACGTCCCTTTCATTCACCCATAATAATCACATGAATCAGTGCATTCTTCACTCTCTTGATTTTGGATAAACCAAGTTATCTACTTCCATAATTATTTGGAAAAACTTTTTTCTATAAATTTCCAATAGAAAAAAAAAACATTTTTTGATAAATTAAAAATTGTTTATATATAAATAAATACTAAAAATTTGATTAGAAACTTTATTTTATTTCATTTTCTCAGTTAACTATTTTTCAGAAATATTTATTTAAACATGTCTTTACATATATAATATATAGAAAAATGTTTCATTAAAATTCAAAATTTCCATTTATACATAGAAAAAAAAAGTAATAGTTGGTAGAAGATATAATGTAATAAGAGAAAAAAAAAAGTGTTTAATAAGTATCCTAATATATATATATATATATATAGACACACACATATCACTTGGCACTAAGGAAAAATCAGATAGTTCTCCATGGGAAAAACACAAGTGAATGTGAGATCACGATATTTCTTTGTTTTCATGTTCTTGCTAAGCTTCAAATCACTATTTACCAAAGCAGAACCACCCTTTTATTTGGGAGATGACTGTGATTTCACCCCCCAAAAGCCTCTCAGCAATGCATACAAAACCAACATTAACAACATCCTCTCATGGCTATCCTCAGATGCAGCCACAAGCAAAGGCTATAACTACAAAACCATAGGCAACAACACCCCAGTCTATGGCCTCTATGACTGCCGTGGTGATGTGGTTGGCTATTTCTGCCAGTTCTGTGTCTCTGCTGCTTCCAGAAGAGTCCTTCAGCACTGCCCTAATAGGGTCTCTGCTGTCATGTACTACAACTTCTGCATTCTGAGGTACTCCAATGAGAACTTCATTGGGAATGTTACAATAAACCATCCAAGGCATCATGTTGGGAACAAAAGTGTTTCTAGTGCAGAAGAGATTCAAAAGGGTAGGGATTTCATGAGAAGTTTGATCAGAAAAGCAACTGTGGAGACCAACCAGTTGTACTACATGGATGGCTTCAATTTGAGTCCAACTCAGAGAAGGTATGGCTTGGTGCAGTGCACCAGAGACCTCACCAGTGAGAAGTGCAGACAGTGCTTGGAGGCCATGCTAGCACAAGTTCCCCAATGTTGTGAACATAACTTGGGGTGGCTAGTGGGAACTGCAAGTTGTCACATAAAGTATGATGATTATATGTTCTACCTTTTCAACAATCAATCATATATTGTGCCTAGCTTAACAGGTACAACACTTGATCAATTAATTTTTCTTGTTTTGCAATCATACTGATGGACATATCTTTTGAGTCTAGTGTTCTTTCATTCAGTGAAATTTTATCTTGTTAATTTGCTTACAAAAGATTGCATTAAATATCATCACGTATTAATGATGTAAAGTTATAAATCCTAAACTGGTTATAGATGCTTTGTTCTTGTAAATTTTGTTTTTTATCAATGGATGACATGACAATTATATTAGAAAACAAACATCATATTACTTAAATAATAAGAACTAAAGTTAATCGCTCTCAGAGAAACATATAGCAGAGGTTGTAATTTTATGAAAAAGAAAAATATATAAATATATAGCTAAAAAAATTTATAGAGAAAAACCCATAAGTATATTAACCTAGGAAAGAAAATTATAACAATTAAAAATACATTCCACTTTTTCTTTCAAACCTTTTTTTTATTTTGACACTGGTGTATTTGCAAGTATGGTTACACATACAAGTACTGTTTCTCATAAGTGTATGTTGTTAAATTATTAAAATCAAATACTGAAATGGTTGTTTAAATGATCGAGGGGTCAAAATATTATTTTTGTCTTTTTTTTCTTTTTTTTCTCAAATAATACAAAAATGAAATTAAAGTCATGATTGTTTGTTTGTTTACTCAATTGGCCCAAAAATTAATATACTTCTTCTATATCATTACAGCTAAACAAGGGGATGCTAACAAGTCAAGAAAGTTGATTATTGGATTGAGTGTAGTGGGGTTAGCAGCTCTGTGTTTGGGTGTATATTGCTTATGTTACTGGAATAGATTTAGAAAAGGTAATTTCAAGCAATTACTCAATGCTAGAATTCGTATGATACTTATTTCCACTTAAACATGGCTATTTAGTTCATCCATAACTCACATCTTGTCTTTGTAGATGGGCTGATAAATGATACTATTCCTCTATCTGCATATACAAATTTGCCTATAATCCCATTAACCACAATTCTTGAAAGTACTGATAACTTCTCAGAAGCATCTAAATTAGGTGAAGGTGGATTTGGCCCAGTTTACAAGGTATTTAATAATTGCAATTTGGGTATATTTCTTTCATTAATTTGACTAACACGCATTTTTAAATTTCATTTTCCTTTTGTTTTTTATAATAATTTCATTCTTCTATGTTGAGAGTTACATCTTAATCTTAATGTAAAGAAGATTGCTAGTGATAGTGAGTAAGTGTGAACAAACCTCTTGAGAGTATTTCTTTTCTCTTCAACATCTAACTCTCCGATAACTATTTTTGACTATCATATGAATTTTCATACTAAAAAAAATGAAATGATAGTTTCAAAAATAATATGTCAATTGCTTAGGGACTTTAGTCAGAAGTTTCTCTCCAATTTAGAAGCAATGATGCTGAGAGTATACAAAGAGAAGAAGTTGACCATGTTTAACTTAAATGGATTGGAAAAAGGGGAATGTAATTTTTAAAAACACTACTAAAAATTTTCATATTTTGTATGAATTTTTTCTTATAAATTTTTTATAAAAAAGTTGCAATAACTACGAATTTATAAAGCCCTACAAAATATTTGCAGAAGAACCTTACAAATATGAAATTTCTAGTAATAATAAGAGAGGATACTCTACCATTTAACTACTTCTTAAACGTAAAAACTTATTATTATTATTATTATTATTATTATTATTATTATTATTATTATTATTATTATTATTATTATTATTATTATTTTATTGCAATATTTTATTAGGGAATTCTACCGGATGAAAGACAAGTTGCAGTCAAAAGGCTATCTAAAGCTTCTAGTCAAGGCTCAGAGGAGTTTAAGAACGAAGTAACATTTATAGCTAAATTGCAACATTGCAACCTTGTAAGACTTGTGGCATGCTGCTTGGAGGAAAATGAAAAGATACTTGTATATGAGTATTTGTCAAATGCAAGTCTTGACCTTCACCTATTTGGTAAGCTCTTAGATATCTTCATTATGTACAGTTGTTCGTGGTTACCTTCTGTATCTTTCACTGCTTTTTTCTTCAACAATTAAGGAGATAAACATAAATTAACCTTGGTGTAATAAGGAAACAAATCAATGGTGCTATTGTGGGGTTTAAAGTAGTTACAGATAAGTTTGAAAACAATTCAGTACTTGTTAGTTTGATAGTGCAAGTTGAGATGTCAGTGATTAATTCATATCTCTTGGCTTTAAGAACAAGAGCAAACTGGTCATGACAGAAACACCAAAAATGGTTTGCACATGTTTGCAACTAAGATATATATATATATATATATATATATATATATATATATATATATATATATATATATTCTTCTGGTAATTTTTCCATGCCTATGTATTAAGATATATTTTATGATATGGTGTCAGATGATGAAAAAAGGAAGCAACTTGATTGGAAACTAAGGTCAAGCATTATCAATGGAATAGCAAGAGGTCTTTTATATCTGCATGAGGACTCTAGACTCAAGGTAATCCACAGAGATCTCAAAGCTAGCAATGTGCTGTTAGATGATGAAATGAATCCAAAAATATCAGATTTTGGATTGGCAAGGGCATTTGAAAATGGTCAGAACCAGGCAAATACAAACCGAGTAATGGGCACTTAGTAAGCTCTACCTCTACCAAAACATTCATTTGAACAATAGTTTTTCTCTAGTGTAGTTTTGAAACATGCAATTCCTTGGTATATGTTCTTTTATGTGAAAGATTACAAAGTTATGTTAATTTTGATCATGCAGTGGATACATGGCTCCGGAGTATGCTATGGAAGGATTGTTTTCAATGAAATCTGATGTTTTCAGCTTTGGAGTACTTGTTCTAGAAATCATCTGTGGGAAAAAGAACAGTGGATTTTTTCTATCAGAACATGGTCAAAGTCTTCTTTTATATGTGAGTTTTCTCTCTTAACTGACCGATAAATTTAACCAACAATAATGTCTAGAGTTATAACAGTGTTAACAAATCAAAATTTGTTGTAGAGTTGGAGAATGTGGTGTGCAGGAAAATGTTTGGAATTGATGGATCCATTGTTAGAAAATACCTACATATCCAATGAAGTTGAGAAGTTTATACAGATTGGTTTGTTGTGTGTTCAAGAAGCAGCAACAACTAGACCAACCATGTCCATGGTCATGGTATTGTTGGCAAGTGATGTGATGATCATTCCAAAACCCAACAAACCTGCATTCTCAGTTGGAAGAATGACCTCAGTGGAAATGTCTGCTTCAGAAAGTTCCAAAAATATTTCCATCAATGATTTATCAATCTCTAGTATTGTACCAAGGTAATGAAATTTGGTATGAGAAAGCAATGACATATATTCTTTCCTAAAGATAGATCAGTAATCAGTACAAGAAAACATATATTTTCCCAGGCTTTTTTGTGTTTATATTTTCTTCTTATTTCTTTTTTACTTTTTTATTTGCATAACAATATTATTTATTTGTCTTTCCGACCTTGTTTTTCTTTATTATCCTTCTTTGATTTTCTTTTATTTTCACAAAACTAAAAATTAAACAAACTAGTGTCATCTTTATGGGTGAAGGCAACCTTTGTTATGGGTAATTTGAAAGAAAAATAATTACATTTCTTTTTTAGGTTCAAATTTGGTGATAAATAGTTTCATTAATTTGGATAGAGGAACGTGGTCGCATGCTATTTCAACACATAGTGTTTTATTTTTCAAAAGCATTCATCCAAAATTAAAATTTTGATGTTTAACATACATGATGTTTTATTTTTTTTATTTTTTTTCATTTATTTTTTACGTCTTGATTGTTTTTTCAGAACAACCTCACATATTTTCAATCTAATATTTTGTTGTTCAACTTTTCTTCTAAAACTTGTTTGAGTGTATAATTATTGTAACATCTTTCTTTTCCTTATAGGCTTAAATAAATTTTAAACACCAATTTTTGTTTTGAGTATTCAACAATTTTTTTTCTTCAAATTGAGTATCTAATAAGTTAAACTTATCTTGTTTTAGTCCCTAAATAAATACTAATTTATACTTTATTTTTTTCAAGTTTTTTTATTTTTTAATATTTTTTATCATAATGATAAATATTTTTATAATATATTGTCACATATCATATCAATATTAGTAACAAAATATCTTATTGTATATCATTGTTTAATAGTTTAAATTATGTGATGATATAATAACTTAACAAATATGTGAATAATAAAATCTAAAAAAAAAATATAGAAAACTAAAATTTTTAACTTATTAAGTATTAGATGTAAAAAAAATTATTGAATATTTCAAATTGGTCATATATTAAGAATTCGAAATATATTTAAGTCACTATATGATTTTTTTTTTACAAAAAAAATGGAATGTTTATTGTGGAAAGTAATGGAAAATAAATAAATTTGGGCAAACTTCATGTAAATATTTAAAAGGGATAATTTGTTGGAATAATATTTGTTAAAACAATTTCCTCTTCCATTTAGAAGCTCCATTAAGGAAATAGTACGTATAGCTAATGTGAAATTTCTCTCCTAACATAACTTCAATAAATCTTAGAATTATGTATATATAATATATATTTATATAAAAAAAATCATTAGTAAAGATTATAAATAAAAAATGTAAAGCATGTGTATTTTCTTGACAAATCGATCAAGATAACTATAGTATAGTTAACAAAAGGTTATTGTATCTTTAGAGATAAAAAAGTATATTAATAGTTATAATTTTCTTTATAAAAAATTGTATTACTATATAATTTCAAATTGTATATTGGACTGAAATTAAAACAAGAAAGCTTGAAAAGAAAGATAATTAAATATAATGGTTGAAATTCTCAGTTATGATTAAGCATTGAGATTGAATGTAACTTAAAATCAATTTGTATCTCTTATTCATATATGCAATATATTATAGTTTTTATGCAATATATATTATCTTTCAAATTGGTCATGTATTAAGAATTTGAAATATATTTAAGTCCCTATATGATTTTTTTTTTCTACAAAAACAAATGGAATGATTATTGTGAAAAGTAATGGAAAATAAATAATTTGGGCAAACTTCATGTAAATATTTTAAAAGGGATAATTTGTTGGAATAATATTTGTTAAAACAATTTCCTCTACCCATTAATAAGCTCCATTAAAGAAATAATATGTATACTTAATGTGAAATTTCTCTCCTAACATAACTTCAATAAGTTTTAGAATTATGTATATATAGTATATATTTATATAAAAAAAATCATTAATAACGATTATAAATAAAAAATGTAGAGCACATGTATTTTCTTGACAAATCGATCAAGATAACTATAGTATAGTTAACAAAAGGTTATCGTATCTTTAGATATTATACAATATATTAATAGTTATAATTTTCTTTGCAAAGAATTGTATTACTATAAGATTTAAAATTGTATATTGGTCTGAAATTAAAACAAAAAAAAAAAAAAAAAAAAAAAAAAAAAAAACTACAAAGCTTGAATAGAAAGATGATTGATTACAATGGTTGAAATTCTCACTTATGATCAAGCATTGAGATTAAATGTAACTTAAAACTAATTTGTATCTCTTATTCATATATGCAATATATTATAGTTCTTATATAATATATTATTTTTCTTTTGTTCAATAAGGATAAACAAAGTTAATTCCTTAATCTTGAGTATCTAAAGATCAAGCCACAATCAATCAATTTCTTAACTAAAGTCATTTGACCACTACACTAAGATCAGAACAAGGACATTAAAAAAATAACACTCTATTCCTTGTCGTTGAAATCTTAGATTGATTGAATTTATTTCAGAATAAGAAAGTATTTCCTAATATCATTCAAATTCTAAAATCAAGTACAATGATTCCCTCTACTATCAAGCATTAAGCATAAAACTCAAATAGCTAAGAACAAAACATACTACATATATAAATAACCAAAGTATATAAAAGTTATAATGTTATTCAATCTCAATAACTCCAAATATTAGCTACTTATGGTTATTATAATGATATAATAAATAAAATGATAAAGCTAAGCTAAAGGTATGACAATTTTGAATTCTCACCAACTATAGGTCTCTCAGTTTCTTGCATTAATCTATGCTTTCTTTTGTCTTTCCTATCCTTAACCCCTAGATTTTCCTCTCAGTAGATCAAACTTCTTCATTTGAAGGTTTCCTCTATGTTGAACTTCTGTGTGGCTCGCTTAGCAGATTCTAAGCTCAAAATGCACTCATCTCTAGAATAATTCCATTCAACAACATTTAGCTCAGCTTGGCACTTTGAAATGCAAATTTGGGGTACTCTTTGTCTTACTTTTGCTCAATGTCAATGTTCTACATTCAATGAAATTCCTGCACTGGATCAATTTTGTTGAGTTGTTTCTTGTCTCTTCTGCTGCATCAAAAATTATGTAATTGTGGATTAAGACATGCAAATAACATTTTTTATTGCAAACATTTTAAAAATTTAAGTTTTTTATAAGCTTTTTTTTGCAAAATTAATCCTATTTGTGTCATTTAAGTGCTACATCAAGATTAAAACAAGAAAATTTGACACTTATCAAACTCGTCCAAACTTAGATCTTTATTTTCTCTCAAACAAAGAATGGATTCATATATCTTATGGCAAAGAAAAACAACATTGGTTGGCTCAAGAACTAATTTGGTAACTCCTTTTCTTGATGTTAGGTTGTTACTAATCAATACTCTATAGCATTCTCTCTTCTCAAACAATAAGATACAAATGTATTTCATCACACAACTTCTTGAATTAAGTACAAATTTTCCCCTATCTTATTTAAAATGTTCAAGGAATACAAGATAATTCTCTCTTAAATGAGTGTTTCTCTCAAGTGACTTTGTCAACTCTCAATTCAATTTTGCATTTCATTTCTAATCAACTATATACGTACACATAAATAGCATGGATCACTAAGGTCTTCTGGAAGGTGGTAATGTGACTGTGAAAATTATTTTTCCTAGATTACAAAATTCTCACACATCAAGAAGGGAGAACACAATATGTAGATACTTTAAAAAAAATTCTCCTTTTCCATCCTTGTCTTTGTATTTTCACTTTTCAATACTTGTCCTTTACTCGAATGGTGTCAACTTTTTCACTCAACCCTTTTGAATGCATATTTTATTTTTCTATGTTCTTGACATCACTTGTTTTTCTCAATTCTTCACATATAAAGTACAACCCAACTTCTACTCAATTGTATTATTATACATATTTTTCTCTCTCCTTTTGGTGAGGAAATGTAGGATTTTAAACAATCAAGTTCATATTATGTGTGAAGTACAACGGAGGTTCAATAGGAAAACTCATTATATCTCATATGTTGGGTTAGCTTTTTGGTTCTAGGTTTCAAATTTAAAAAAAAAAAATGCCTTGATCCTTTCCATGCTCATTATGCTTAATGGCAATCAACAACTCAACACAAAACTAATTAAAAGTATTGGTATAAGTCCCTCACTCTTCTCACCTCAATGTTTGTTTTGGTTCTCTCTTCTCACTAGGTTGATTCTCTCCTTATGCTCGTTCTTAGATTGTCTGAATCTATCTAATTCATCTTGAAATTTTCAAAGCTAAGATACTATCTTTTCTAATTGTGTAACATCTAACAATTCATTTTTCACTATGTTTTAATTTACATTCAGCTCCTAGTTCTTGTTCTAACCAAGTTCTAGAGAGATGTTCAAAGTATTCCCAAAAGGATTTGTACTTCAAAGACTAAGTAATGATCTCATTCATCAAAAAATATTTTCTACCTTTTACTCCATTCAAAAATAGTTCATTATTCACCTAAAACATACTTAGCAACTACTATTTAAAAATTAAAAAGAAAAACAGAATTTAAATATGTGCAAAATTTAAAAGAAAACTTTGTTTTTTTGTTAATCTTCTTCCTTCTATTTCTTCGTCCGAGTCCTCCTTTGATTGGCTTGTGGACCGAATCACCTTATCAAAAAAAATCCTCGTCTTTTGTTCATGAAGAATCAACTTCTTTTATCTCTTGTTCAACATGAGTTGTTCCAAACCCTTAATCTCATAAACTAGTTTGTTGGACCAGTTTATGATTGAGTCTTAACTTCGTCTATTCTCATTTCAGTCTGAGGTATTCAAGCTATCTCATTTCCCATATTGGTTTCAACATTAGCAGATTATCAGCCTCACCTGCATCAGTTGTTGTGCTTATCCCCTTGAAAAGAATGGGTTGTCCCAGGCCATATAGTTAATTGCTAGAATTGAGTTGGAGACATGTAAAGGAATGACTTAAAATGATTGTAAACATGTAGAAGTTGTAAAAAATGGTAATATAGACTACGATTAGCAACCATCTATTACTAAATGTGTGTTAATTGAATGTTCATTACTTCTGTGGCAGCTACTAAAAACGTAGTTGGTTAGGGTTGCTCTGGTTCAACTATTACCTCTCCTTTCGTGTTGGAGACCCTCAACCTATGTATCATGGAGTAACTAACCCCCAATTAATATGTTAAGGCATACAAGACACAAATCCAACTATATATAAAAAATACAATAATCATATGTTAAGTTTTTTCACGACAACTCTCAAAGATGCAACACTAAAATGGTACTATGACTTACCAAAAAACTTGGTCAATTCCTTCCAAACACTAATTGACAAATTCAAATATTGTTTTACAACAAATCAACCTCATGTCGCAACGTTCGTAGCTTTAAAGAGCCTTAAATAAGGAAAGACAAAGTCTTTGAAGCCTTCATGGACACATTTTTAGAGGCATCCCTCATATATATCCTCGTACTTGACTTGACAATGAATGTGCTGATAAACTTACTAATTGGACCTTTCTTATATAGCTTGTACATCAAACCTCCTAAGAACATGTATGATTTATGAGCATGAGCTTGAAGCTGTTGTTGATAATGGCTAAAAACACAAACACGATCAATTTTCTATGGCGTGGATGATCATTGTTCTTAAGGACTTATCCGCAGTGTATTGCGCAAGTCTCTCAAGGTACAACAAGAACTTCTTATGTGGTATCGAGGATTTCAAAAATAGCAAGCAAGCTCTCTTATGAGCAAAAATACACATGACAATGGAAAGAATAAAATAGAAAAGAGAGAAGAGAAATGCTTTGATTTGTATGTTTTGAAGAATGAGGGGTCTCTATTTATAGGTGAGCACCTCCTACAGAAGAGTATTAAAAGTGGGAGAAGAATTTAATCACACATCTCATCCAGTTGCAAACATTCCACTATAAGAATAATGATTATGATTGTAAAGTTAAGGTTAATGTTGGTACAGTAATAATAATTATGATTGGTGTATGTATATAAAGAATTGGGTTCCAATCTTTCTAATAACACTTTTTGTATAATAATAATAATAAGGTGCTATAAATAATAGAATTAACAATAATAAAAGTTACATAAAATTTCGGTATGTAATAATAAGAGTATACTTATCTAAACAGATATGCTCCACCTATCAGTTTTTAATGATAAAGATTTCTCAGTTATAAATAGTCATAAACTTAACTATTGTAATTACATTTTATCTTAATTAACAACAAACTCTTGTATGTAAAAATGTAAAAGAAATACTAAAATTAACTATAAATGTATGTAAAAATAACTATTTGCTTTACAATTGCCGTAATGTTATGGTCTTTAATTTTTTTTATCATCACAATCCAACTTGTGATTTTACTGTGTACTTCAATAAACACTTAGCAACAGAAATAATTCGATTGCTAATTTTTTGTTATCACGGTTAGTGACTGGTTTTGGTTTTTGTTACTAATTTGAATTGAAATAATTTTTCATTGCTAATTCAATTTTTTTGGCTGCAAAAAATAATATTGGGATTTTACAATAATTTTGTGACTGGTTGGTTAAAACTAGAATAAGTCATTATTATTTAAAGATAAGTGAGACTAAAATAGTATTCAATATTCAATCATTAATTATAACATATTTATTTTATATAGCTAAATTGCTTTCTTTTTAAGGAGTAAGAGTGATTAATACTATATTAAACTTTAAAAGTAATAATAAAATTCTTTTAAATATATTTCATTAGAAATCTTACAGACATAATAGAATTTTTTTCTTGAACCATTTTATGAAAAATAATATAGAATATCTTCTGCAATAAAATCTTTTTACATATTTTCCTTAGTAATGCATTATTTTTCTAAATTTAAAAAATAATTAGTAATATTCATATTGTCTTAGGCTCCTTAGCGGTTTAAGTTTATAATAAAGAAAACTTGTGGAAACTTACTTTGACTATTCAAATACATAATTAACAAAACAATTAATGTTAATATATTAACAATAAGAGGGTAAAAAATTAAAAACCAAGAAAAATATTTATTAATATTAGAGATAGCTTTGAAAACCATTTAATCTTAAGTACTAACTAATTTATTAATCTCAAAGATTTAGTTAATTAGATCATTAAAAAATATCAAATTCAACTTACATTAATCAATCAATGAAAATAATAAATGGTGAGTTTATCAAGAAAAATATACAAATAATCATTGCAATAAATTTATTACTAGATGGAAAATAATTTTTTTAAAATATATATTTATTATTTTTGTCTTTTTAATTAATGTTGTATTAAATATTTTCGCTATACTAAAAATTAAAAGTCTTTTTCTTCTTTACCCAAGTTTTAAACTCTGGTTTCTCCTCTTTCTCCTTTGTCGAGGTTAAAGATGACAACTGATCACTCAAGCGACGATCGAAGATTTAGGTATTCATATACATTGTTGTTTTTCTTTTGTGTGGTTTTGCTCTTTTTGTTTTAACTTAACTTAAATTTCTTTTAGGATTAAATATTTCCGTCGTCGCCGTCGTCATTATCGTCAAATAACACTCCTGACTCCACCACAAACACCTGAAATCATTTCGTATAAGGTAATTCTTTATTTCTTCGTAAAACTTTTTTAACTTAGTTTTCATTTTATATAAATTTTATTAGGTCATTTTTTAGATCTGTATTTTTAAATACGTCTCCATGAGTTAGTATGTAAAAATTTTTATATAATTTCAATGAATATATATTTTTATTTATTGTTTTGAACTTGACTTGTATTTATTCATATTTGAATGTGAGATCAATATTGTTAACATTGTTAAGAGTAATAAAGATATCTTCTATTAGAATTTGAGGAAAATAAGTTTGAAAAATAAGGATGGTAAGATTTTATGAAAGATAGTTAAATGTTACGTCTAATTGGTGTGAGACTACACCTACTATAAACATATCATTTATTAGAATTAGAATTTGGGGATATAAAAGTGTATGAAAATGTAAATTAAGATAGGCAAAATATGTTCATAATTAAGGTTATTTTCTATCAAACTCTAACCATAAAAGAAACTCCCTTAAAGATCTCTCTTATCTACAGAGAGAGAAAAAGAAATATTTAATAAGAAAAATAAACAGAAAAAATATTCAGAGTTGAGTTAGGTTTTGCTTAATGTCTTTTAACATTTCATCCATGAAATTTTGGTATTGATGTATAGTGTTGTTATGTGATCATGACAACTCAACCATCCAATCTAGCTTAGAGATCTCATTTATGAATTACAATTGTAACTTTTTTTTCTATCTCTTTTAATGGTATTATAGTAAGAATTTTGTATTTGAATGAGTTTACTCTATATGCACAATTTTATCTAGAAATCTTCCTATAGAAAAAAGTATTTTTGTTATTATTGTTGGCCAATGTTAATTTTATCATAGCATAGGATTCAGGTAATTGGTTCCAAATCAAAGTGCCTAGCACATAAACAATTAGGATTTGTGTTTCATTCTTTGAACCAACCTCAATCAACAGAATTGGCTTAGTTGGTAGAAATGTCCACATCAACAATAGTATCTAACCAAATTATAACACAAGCATAAGCAGGGATATCTCTTGTTTTCCTATTGGTTTTTTAAAGATGAAGTTCTGTTTAAATCAAATTTTAAAGTTACATTAAAGTTTATCCTAACTATTATTTTGAGCCTATTAACAAGTTGCTAGATAAATTAGATTATTATGTGTTATTTTGAAGTTTAATACTTTCATGTTAACTATGGCGGCATAGTTCCATTATGTGGTCTAAGTATCCCTTTCTCAACTAATTAGTTACTCCAACATTCTGCTTACTAACATTAATATTGAATTTTATCGTATTTTTTAGAATAATATTATAATGTTTTTGTTCTGAATCGTTCTTTATTTAATCAAAGTTATGGTATGCCCTTGAATTCAAAGCACTTCCTTATCAGACTAATTTATTCTTGGTGGTTTGATGGTCAATCATTTTGGAATGAAGTCAAAATCATATCTATTTTTGGTTGTTTATAGGACAACTTATTAATTTCAAAATGAGTTCAAAAAATTCTTGAGAAACTATTATTTTATATTGAAGTTTCTTTCAATAGAAAAAAAATGGACCTATAACAGTATATATGAAGCCAAGACGATTGAACCAACTTAGGGACACGATTAACTATTTTTCATACTTCTTGTATATAAATGTTTAATAAAAGCATATTTCAAAACAATAAGTTATTACCATTATTAACAAAAATAAAAATAATCAAATTAAACAGAGATTTAAGTGCCTTAATTTATAAAATTAAAACTACTTTCCATTTCAATTTGTGGAAAGAATTACTCTTGAAAACGAATTAATAACTTTATTTACATGATGTTGTACTTATATTCTTTTTTTCTGATATTTTAAATTATTGTATACATCATGTTAAAATTTAATGTCATTAACTTGTTACAATTCTTTTTATTAATAAGCTATACAAAAAATTTACTGAAAAAATAAAATTCGTCAAGTTTTGGATATCCAAGTTTTAGAGAACAGATAATAAAACTACATCTCATTATTAGATACAAAATATAATATGTAGCATATCAGTTTATGTGACTTTTATAATAAATATCTATCTATCTTTTAGACTTTGAATAAGAGGGGTTATGAATTAAATTGGGATATTTAGAATTTAAATAACACTTGAGTTTTTGTATTTGAGCCTTCAATGTCAATTAATTATGATATAAAATTTTAGAATAGTAGAATTGTTTTCGTAAATGTTGTTTAACGAGACACAAATAGGTATTTTTACTCCAATTCTTATTTTTAAGCTTACGGTATAATTCTTTTATTTTATATATTTTTTGACAAAGTTTAAATTCTCAATAAAACTTATATATTGATATGATATTTTATCAACATATGCTACCACAAACACCCCTAGTTAACTAAACCTTCTAAGTTTATATTAGTTGCAATATATTGCATATTTTTGTGCTGAAATATTGAAAGTGATTATTATTTGAATATTTTGTAACTTTTTCATTTTGTTTTTGAGTAGCCTAAAATAATGGATGACGATAGTGAAGAAGACATACAGATAGAAGAGAAGATTCAATTACAAGAAAAAGAGATTGATAAACAAGAAAAGAAGATTCATCAAAATTTGAAGGTATTTTTTTCACTCAATTTTAGATTCTTTTAAAAAATTGCCGATAAATGTATAAATTGATAAGATGATATTCATTTCTTTTTATATTGTGAGATGTTGGTAAGGATTAGTATATAATTTATTTCATTTTTTTTGAATTGATATAACAATGGTATAATTGAGATTATGTTTTTTTTTTATTATCAAAATTTATCAATTAAATTATCATTGCTAAACTTTTTCTTTGTTTATTGGAGATGTAGTGGTATGTGATAATATTTTTAAGTATTTTTTTGAATACTTTTTTTTAATGAAGATTTTATTATAATCTTATTTCACCTCCATGTCCAAGAAAAAATTTATCATATAAAGGTTTTTCGTTTGATTTCAACTTTCAATTCTTTTGAGTTTCTCATCATTTTGTGTCACATATAAATAATATATAGACATCATTAATCATTATATTTGTATTTACCAGCTTCATATATAATGAGTTTCATTTTAACTTTTTGACTAATTCAAAATCTTGAAAATGATTATTTATCTTAATATGTTAGGCTTTACTTAAAATTATATAAGACTTTTCTCAACTTTTAAACTTTCTCTTCCTCTCTATTGAACTAGAATCTTCTCAAACTACTTTGCATCTTCTTTTGAAAATAATTATTTAGAAAAACATAGTTTAAATTAATTACTTTTTAAATCATTATGCCCAATAATCAGAAGTAACATTTTAATTGTATTAAGGTGTGAAACTAGATTAAATGTTTATGGAAAATCCAATACAAGTACTAGGACATATTCTTTCACACCCAACCTGGTCTTATATTATTCATAGATCCATCTTAATCAAGTTTGGTTTTATTGGGAAAATCCGAAATGAAAACACCGGAGAGATCTCACAAGAATGAGAACAGAGCCAACATATAAGGGAATGACACCACCTTCAACCCAAAACCTTAAGGCATTAGATTTGTGGGTCTTCTTTCTTATATATTGCTCAACTTTCTCATTCATACCCAATGTGGGATTTAGACTCACACTTGAATACCTAACAATCTCCCCCTCAAGTGAGAGTCTCTTCTCCACATTAATACACTCCCCCTTCGAGCGGAAGCATTCTCAACCCGAGTACATTACTCATGACCCCTCACTTGTACCGCCGTTTACCCACTTAAACGGGACACGCTTCCCCGAAACCTCCGTAAGAAAGACTTTCGATACAGGGTCAAATTATATTCGTCCAAGCCGTAAATCATCGGCTCTGATACCACTTGTTGGGAGAATCCGAGGGAGAAAACTGGGGAGATCTCAAACAATGAGAACTGAGCCAAACCCATATAAGGGAATGACACCACCATCAACCCAAAACCTTAAGGAATTAGATTTGTGGGTCTTCTTTCTTATATATTGCTCAATTTTCTCATTCCTACCCAATGTGGGATTTAGACTCACACTTGAATACCTAACAGGTTTATACAATATCAAACTCATATAGGTTGCTTGTGTTGAGACTTGTCCACTAACTCTCAAATGTCATTCCTTTTTAATCATCTTTAGCTCTTACTTCATTATATTTATCAATTTTTCATCATTCTCATATTCTTCAAATTATTTAGGTTATAATGAAACAATATCACCCATTTGATAAACATCTACCAAGAATGTCCTCTACATCATTATAAAAAAACATTGAGCTTTTGACAACTATATCCTTATTAATTCCTTTATTAATTTCTTCCAACTCTATTATTGATCTTCCATTAATTTGACACCTTTATTTATAAGAACATTTCTAGTTACGAGTTTTGGAATTGTTTTGTATTTAATGAAGACTATTGGTTCTACCTTTTTGTCAATCCTATCTATTTTAACTTATGGTACAAAAGAAAAAAAAAGTAATAAAAATTTATACCTTGTAAATTGATTTTGTAACCAAAGTAACTTGAAATTGAGTTTTTCTATGTAAAACTCTTGTAGGTGTTCTATTCAATAATAATGCCACAATATTTGTAGTCTTTATTCACAAACTCTTTGGTAACTCCATTTCATGAATCATATATCTTGTTATCTCTATTATACTTATATTTTTTTTTCATGTCCACCACTTTGTTGCGAGGTGTAAGGTATGGTGAGTCACTGCTCAATATTAGCTACTTAACACAATTTGTTTAAAATGCCATTTGTGCATTCATTTCCTATATCAAAATCTTATTGTTTGAAATCTACAACCATTTTGATTTTACACCGATACTTTATGTTTCCTGAAAATATTAGTCACCATTTAAATATGATATTTTCCAAGGTTTCCTAACATTTGCTCGTACATGTTGCAACTTTTGAGTTGCTCTCCCATATTATTGAGAAAATAGATTTTCAAATAGTTTACTTATCAACTAGCATACAATCAATTGACTTATCCCCAAACATTTAGGCAATTTTCATCAAAAACATATTTTTGCATGTATAGAAGTTTAACAAGATGTAGGTGTTTGAGTATTTTATGTCATAGTTCAACATTGATGATCGTGCTTTTAAAAGTTATTCATTACTCCCCCTCAAAATTAAAGTCAAAGTATTGAGCTCGCACTTTCACCTTAAATGTGTCATTGTCTTTACATCTTTGATCAAACACCAATTGTATTCAAATGTGATTTTTATTTAAATATAAATTTTGACAATAGAAAAAAGGCAATTTTTAACTTTGGTTTTTTTTCTTCCTATATTTGTGATTTCTTCATTTGAGCAGTCATTTGATTTGAAAAGTCGTTTGATTTGAAAAGTCGTTTGATTTGAAAGTGATATAGAAATGTCACAAGTTTTCTTCTATTGCTTCCCAAAAATCCAAGACTTTAATATTAGTAGTTATCTTTGCCGCTTATAACTTGTAGTCCTCATTACTAAAAATTATTAACAATTTATGATTGACTACTGTTTATGATGTTTCTACCTCTATTATGAGTTTTATCAACTCATGAATATCTCAATGATGAAAATGTTGATACCAATATGTTGTTTTCTTATTAATCACAACATATATAAAATGTAAAGAGTAAGAGAAACAAAAAGAAATTACAACTGCAACAAACTTATTCTATTCAAATAAAAAAAAATATATATATATATATATATATATATATATAAGATATATTCAAAATAAATTGACTAATAAATAAAATCATTAATAAATCATACCTAAAAAGTGGAAGTAAAACATATGCATCGTAATAATTAAATAATATAAAAAATAAAATTCTTATATTTTGCTAGTTGTTGAATGGTTTTAATAGTCACATCATTAACAAATACTTAAATGACTCATGTAGTTCCTACATAGAACCTATAAATAACACTTCTAGGGAGAAGATATGATAATACCTCAAAAATATTCTTTGTCAAGTAAATGATAAGACTTTTGTTAGAGATGCATTATGTTTTGTTAAGAAAGAAAAAACATAACTTTTAGTTGGAAGCATTAGTAATGTTTTTTTTTTTTCTCCTTCATAAACTTCCTTAAAGTGTATTATTCCTCCATTATGGGAATAGAGTTTTAATCTTTAAAAAGTCTCTATACATAACTAACAATAACTCATGTTACAACGTCCATAACATAACATATAACCAACAACACAAACCCATTTCCACCAATACACATAAAATCTTATAATCTTCGCTTTTGTGAATCCTTTATCATGTTTCACCATAGTCAGACATAGTTCTACAATTAGCAACCCTTCTTACCCATACTATATAATATGGGTACAATCAAATGGTTGTATGCTCCAAGAAGAACAAAATGATTATCACCTAATTGGATGATCATTTTGACCATTATATTCTTCCTTTTTTTCAAGCTAAAGCCCTAATTTTGGCCCGGTTTTTCACTTGATTATAGAAAAATAATGGTTATGTGTATTAAAGATATGAAAATTAAAATACTAAAGTTACTTGCTTTGGTATTAGAGAGTGTTAGGCAAACACCTTATTTTTATTAAACATGGTTTTGTTAGCCGTGTTAGAATATTACAACTAGATATTACTCTTATGTAGAGTTGGATCTCATATTAGGTTTGTAATCAAATGCTGATATGTGGGTAATTTTTCATTTTTTTATAAACTAATTCTAATTATAAGGTAAATAATGACGTTGGTGATGATTAAAAAACAATAAGGGCCACAAGTATGGCTTGGTCTTAGTAGATTGAAAAGAGATTATTTGAATAAGACATTTCGATTGGTTAATAGAACATTAATACATGAATAAAATATGGAATTAGTCAACATATTAATACATGACGTGAACAAATAATATTTTTTACATAATATTTTTCTAAAAAAGTGCACACACATGATATTAGTAATTAATTTAACTCGGTTAGTTTGTTAAGAAACAAAAGGTAGAACTTGAATGACTATTATAAGTCACTCTCTCTGTTCTATGACGTATGAAAAATATAAATTAATAATTTCTATCTTTTTATCAAGATGGTGTTATAGCTCTATCATAGAGCTCTAGTTCAATTCTTCAACTTGCATATGCTTCTCATGCTATGTTCATTAATGACAAATAAGATTTTTAAAATCTTTTAATGATTTTGTCAAATCTTTATTTCCTTTATTTGAATGAGAATCATTTCTTGATTCTTGTATCTTAACTTTAAATGAAATTAAATTATCATCTATGGGTTTCTAGTAGGAGACTTGTTTTGTTGTCAAAGAACAAAGCCATATTCATCATTGAAATCATATTTGCTTCATGGAGTATAGGAGTATTATAATAATATGATTATTTTATGATTATCATAATCAATTTTCAAATCAATTCTTTGGATTGATCGAGCCTCAAATGTGTGAAAAAGATCTTCAAGATACGTTTTCACTAAGATATATTCTTAAAATGTCATACCTTTGAGAAGATTTGTATTGGTCCAATTAAGGATCTTTCATAGTTTCTAAATATTTTACTAAGACAATTTAGGATGAACAAGATAATTTAAGACTCATTCATTAATGCAAGTGTTCCAAAGCTCATTCTTGTTGTGTTATATCAGCCATGAAGTAATTCATTTTCTCAAGGGTATGAATGATCAATATTCTCATGTAAAATCCCAAATAATCTTTAATGATCCCCTTAATAACATCAACAAGGTGTTTTATTAAGTGATTCAACAAGAAAGATGATATTAACTCATTTTATATTTAAATCCAAAGTAATGATTGTTGTTTCTTTTAGTAAGTTATATTGTGGGGATAAAACTTATTTTAGGAGATGATAATTTTTCCAGTAATAGAGGCAAAGGAAGAAATAATAGAGGAAGAGAATAACAATCAAATAGGTTGTGCCACATTGTGGTAAAACTAATCACACCATAAAAACTTGTTATCTCAAACATGGATTCCCACTGAGATATTAATCTAAGTTTGTTAGATAAAAGATGTCATTAATAACAATGTCTTTCCTTAAGAACATGTATATGAAAAAGTTTCTCCTTGAGAAACTTCAAGGTCAATAATGAATTTACATCCAAAACATTTTCAAGATATTTAGATCTTTTATAAAAATTCAAAAAAAGTATTAATCGTGTTGTCAACTTTGTATCAACTATATCTTATATAAACACAATCATCTCTCCTTCTCCAAAAGGTAAAACCCTTTACTAATGACTTATTGATATAAGTTTCATTGATCATATAATCTCTAATCTAAAGAACATTACCAATAACAAGTTTATTCATCTATTCCTGTTATTTTATTAAATGGTTTCGAATTCCTTATCTCTATATCAGGAACTTTAGATATTTTATGTTTTGTTAAGATTTTATTTGGCAAGTGTACTGAGTCACAAGTAATATATTGAATTAAGTAAAGATGTCGATTCATCAGGGAATAGTTCTGTTTTAGAATTTCATCGTCACTACTCAATAAGCAAATTCAGTTTTAAGATGATTTGATAATAATTTGAGTCAAGAAACGTAAAAGAACAATTAAAAATAAGTAACAATTGTAAAAAGGAGTTTGCAAGATCTAGAATGACTCTGGGATTGAACTTCATCTATCTCTCTCATTCATATTTTGGATTTGATAAAAACATACAATATCCGTAACTACTCACAATTGATGCACATATAAAAATCATTAATACCGATTCCTCTGATATGAAATTCATAAGGAAATTTCCTAAACATTGATCCCTCAGCTATTTAGTAAATTACCCAGCATTAAGAACAGATGTTATACGCAATCAATACATCGAAACCTATCCCTAATATTTCAATATATTGAGTATTTTCATCTAGGTCGGAAACTCAAAAGTACTTCCCAGTTAAATTTAAGAATCAAAATCAAGACTTTATTTATCAGATAAAATCTAGCATTAAGCACAAGATGAAAATACCAATTGAGTAGAAACTGAATATTATAAATAAAAATCACCAAAACATGAATGAGTTCAAAAGATTACATTCAATTTCAAAGATGAAGAATTAGCTACCCATGGTAGCCATTACAACGCAATGAAAGGAAGATTGCAAGAGAAGAAGAAAATCTTGATTCTAGTTGTCCGCCTCCGTCCTCTAGGTCTTGATGCCTTCCAAAACCCTAAAAATCTCCTTTTAAACTTGGTTTTGGGCCTAGGTGAAGTGGCTTTTCTCTTGGGCTTTTTTCTATTTTAAACTTTTTATTTCTTTTCTTCATGAATCTTCCCATTTATCATTTTCTTCATTCTTTTATACCTGAAATTTCACAATAATTGAGATTAAATTATTTCCTTTAACTCAGGACTTAAAACATAAATTTAAATCCAAAAACTCTAAAATTGGGAGTAATTACTATTTTAAATAACACTTAAACCCACATGTACTCAATATTTCTCATGTATAAAAACACTCAAAATTGGTACTTATCATCCTTACATAATGTCCTTTATATGTTTACTTTTTATCTAAACTTATTTCTTGTAGCTAGATTTATTCATCTTCTTAATGGTTCTTTGATTATTTGTGGTAATATTTGTGTCATTCTTAATACATCTGAAACAAGGTGATTGATTTAGCTAAACTGCTAAATTAATTATTTGTGTTATATCTTCCAAATTTAACAACAAATTTAATCTTTACCTCTTCCTGTTATACTACTTTTAATTAATAAAACTTCTCTACGTTAGCACCTTAATTAAGTCATATATTAAATTCCAACTTGAAACTCATTTCTACAAAATTTCCTTTTATTTCCTATTGTAATAAAGATAATTTCACATGTAATATTTGTGATATCACTAGGCAAGGAAGTTGACATATTGTAACACTGACACAATATAAAATAAAATATTCGTTTACTGCATGAGACCCTTATTTTATATCTTCTTTATTTGATTATAAATATTTTTTAACATTAGTTGATGATTTTACAAGATTTACTTGGATGATTTTATGAATTATAAAACTAAATAAAATATAACATTACTCAGTTTGTTTCTATATAGAAACTCAATTTGATACCAAACTTAATTGCTTAAGAAGTGAGGGTGAAGTTGAGTTTTCGATACATATTTTTTTCTTTACAAATGAATTATACTTCTAAGAACTTAAGTCAAAACTCTTGAACATACACATGAATTATATTTCTAAGAACTTAAGTTAAAACTCTTGAACATAAAGAGATTGAAAGGGAAGATAAACAATTTCTTGTTGCTTGTGCTTTATTTTATCTAGTTCATTTACATACAAACTTTGGAATTTTACTATTCTACATGTTATTCATCTTATAAACAAATTATCAACTCCTTTATTGTAAAACAAATTTCCCTATAAATATGAACTACCATTATATTTTTAGGCTATAAAACAGGTAGTAGAGGATGCATTTTATATGACATTGGTTTAATCAATTTGTAGTTTCTAAAAACATGAACTTTAAAAAAAACATATTTTTCCTTTCCAACAATGCCTTGTAAAATGACAATACTATAACACATCCACCTTATTTTTCCCATTTGCTACCATTCTTAATTTTGACTTTCCTATATCTACACATGTTATAATTTGTAGTACTAATATTCTTATTAAACATGACACAAATCATCTATTCAATGTGTCTTACCTTCATTAAATAATAACATCACACCATTAATTTTAAGTCTTGTTACACATCAAACTTGGATTTACTGGTTTTCATGTAGAAAAAAAATCTCACTTCCTATAAGTGAATTTACAAAATTAGCCATAATTTTGATGCCACTATTGAAAGGTAAGCTAGATTAATAATTAAGAAATCTTAAAGTTCAAGGTTCTTCCAAGGTTTGTAAACTTCCTAAGTCTCTTTGTGGCCTAAAATAAGCTAGTAGGCAATGATATTTCAAATTATCTACTACTCTTTTGTCTCTAAATTATAAGTAATCTAATATTAATTATTCATCATTTGTGAAATCTACTTCAACATTATTTCACAAAACAATTAATGCCACTTGCAATAATTTATCCCTGAATAATTGTCCCATTAAGAATCAAACTTGTGACCTTAACTCTAATGTCAATTATTGAATTGAGGATTTATCACTATGTCAAAATTTAGAGCTGATAATTATTACATAATTCTTTCTACTTAAGAGCATAAAATATCATTATTCCATTATGACTTAACTGATTTAACCGCTACCACAGTATAAATGATGTCACTATGCAACATACCAATCAATGAAAATGTTTCTTTTTAACACAAATTTTTGATGAATAGTTTAATGGTATAATTTTTTTTAAACACACAATTCTCAATAATATATTTTTTATTTCTCTTTTGATAATGTTGATTTGAACAAATATAAACTTATATTTAATATAAACATTCATGGGAGTCTTTAATAAAATGATTAAAGTATAATTTCAATTATTTTGAAATGTGAATGATTCTTATTTTTGTTATAGTGTTCATTTATCATTTTGATTATGTATATTATTCAGCTAGATGTTTAGCTAACTTTTATAAACTTGAACACCTTCATTTTAAATGTGTTGAACTATTTCATTTTAATTATTTTTCTTTTGATTTCCATATATACTTCAACATACAATAAAATGATTAAAGTATAATTTCAATTATTTTGAAATGTGAATAATTCTTATTTTTGTTATAGTGTTCATTTGTCATTTTGATTATGTATATTATTCAACTAGATGTTTAGCTAACTTTTATAAACTTGAACACCTTCATTTTAAATGTGTTGAACTATTTCATTTATTTTTTTTTTCTTTTTATTTCCATATATACTTCAACATACACAAATACATAATTTTAGAATATCAATGTATATACAGTACAAGAAAAAAGTTGTTTAGAGACCAATTTTTAGCTATCAAATAAAATGGTTGCTAATTGTGACCAAAATAGTCACCAAATTAGTTGCTAAATAACTACAAAATAAAAGTAATGATTGAATTTAGTGACCAATTAAGTCAAGTAATTGGTATCTAACATTAGCTACTAAGATTTTAGTGACCTATATCATTAGATTCTAAATTAGTCTCTAACTTAATTAGATACCAATTTAGAATCTAATGATATAGGTCACTAAAACCTTGGTATCTAATGTTAGATACCAATTATTTGACTTAATTGGTCACTAAATTCAATCATTACTTCTATTTTGTAGTTATTTAACAATCAAAATTTAATTTGGTGACTATTTTGGTCACAATTAGCAACCATTTCATTTGGTAACTAGCTTTTTTCTTGTAATGATATTTAAAGAAACTATCTCATGAAATAACTGGATGAATTGACATTTCTTTCTAAAAAATTCATAGATAGTAAAAATATTCCGAATTTATACAAAGATACATTATCTCTCTTTGACAAACATAAGACATATACAAAATGTCAAGAGAGAGAATAATTTCATTAGTTTAGAATGTCCCTGCGTTTGTTCATTGAACTCTTCTATGTAAGAACCTAAGAGTTGCCAGCAAATATATAAATTTATGTTAACATATTTTAAAAATGTATAAAATCACGAGACTTTATTAATTTCATAGTCTACTTAAAAAACTTGTGATGTTTTTGCTTGATTCTATTTTTCAAATATTGTTTTCCACTGAAATTTTTTATAGTAATTTATATATTTTTTTCTTGTTTATTTTTTCTAAATATTATGAGTTTTATATTTGTCCCCTAAATTTCATTGGTGTTTCAAACCCTAATTATTTTCGGGGGACAACAAACTTGATTAAGTGAAGAAAATAAGGAATAAAAGATGTATCACTGAAAACATTATGCAGAAGTTGAAAAGAAAAAAATTATTATGTTCGTGGAAAACATTCATGATTAAAACTGATAATTGTGGGTCAAGTTGAAATAGAAAAAAATTATTATGTTTGTGGAAAGCATTCATGATTAAGATTGATAATAGATTTATAATTGTTCATTTATGAACTTTATATATCTATTGTGGGTTTTTTTTATGTTTTTTTTTCTTTGTCTGTTGAGAGTAGTCACAATTTTTTTTATTATGTTATTATTTGAAAATTTTAATTTTCATTATCATTTTATTTGACTCTTTCAGCCAGAAGAAAAGGACACCCCTAGTACCAGTGGTAATGGAGTGGTTTGGGATGAACGTCTGAAGAGTAACCCGGTTTAATAATATTCATGTAACCTTCATCATGTTATGTTTGAATAATGATTCTGTTAAAAATTCGATGATAAATTGTTTTGTCAAAACTTTTATGATCTATCAAACAAATATGATTTAACATTTGATAAATTATAATAGCTACATTTGAATTTTATTTTGTTGTTCTAAATTTTAATTTTTTTCATTTAGATTTATACATTTTTTTCTCCATATTTTATTCTTAAGCACTCCTGTGTGTAACTTTACCACACACAACATGTTTTACGCTGCTACTTCGAAAATAAGCTCATTGATAAATATAATAAATTTGTCAAAGTTTTTGCACAATACTTATGGTGATGTTTGATTTTTTTTATTATATTTGTGAAATTTTATGTTTTTCCTTATCTAAATGTTTCAATATCAATTTCTTCTATTCTTTCTTTGTATTCACGTGTGTGTTATCCCTTTTATATAACTCTTCTATGACAACCTTTTTTTTTTTTGTTTTCACATGAAATAAATTACTCACTTTTTTCTTTTATTTATGAAAGCACTAAGAAGATTTTCAACCATGCCATGCAATATCCAATAATCAAGATTTAAAATTTTGTGAAGACGGTGTTGATAAGATATCTATATTATAGTGTAAATAAAAACAATTTAAACAAGTTTTTATTTGTTGATATAATCAGGTAATAATGGTTTAGCTGTTTCGCTACATTTATGTACGTCCAAATTTTAAGATTCAAGATAAATCAACTTTTGGTCGAATAGAGTTTTTTTTTTTTTCTTTGTGCCACAAGTCTAATTTAAAAACGTATTTTAAATTATATAATTTTAAATTTTATTTTGAAATTTATCCTTTAGATATATTTCTAGAATATCCAATCAAGATTGCATTTTTGAATCTTCAGATTATATAATTGAAAATTAAAAAATGTATAATCTAAAATACTTCTAATTTTATGGATAATTTCCACTGTTCTCATATTTAAAGAACTACAGAAAAAAACTATAAAATACAAAAAGAGTATTTAGAATCAAATAAAAGTGAACTTTTAGTTTTTAAAATTTTCCTTATATTTTTTCGTTACATTAAAATTATACAAATATATTTTGAAATTCTTAAAGATGTTCTAAAATTATTAGTCAACATGTATTACAAACTGATGATTACATTTTGAAAAAGAAACAAATAATTTGAGAAATGATGAAATGTACACTAAAATAATTATTCATTATAGAATATGATAATTTTTTTTTTTTTTGACATGAACGTTCTAAAATGCTGACAAGATATATTCTTCTTTATCTGTTTTTACAAGTTTTCCCCTTTTTCATTAAAAATAGCATTTAATTGATTTTTTATTTGTCTCCTCCTACAGTGGTGTTTAGTGGTGAACTTTTATAACGATATACTCTTCTATATAGTTGTATTTGTTTATAAATGTGAACTTTCTTAAGTTTATATCACGATTATACAATTTTAAGTGTATGTAATTTTAACTTTTAACACTTTAATTTATATTTTAACTATTACCTGTTCTTTACAAATAAAGATAGATAAATTTAACAAAAAAAAATTATTTTTAATATATATATATATATATATATATATATATATATGTCTACACATAAAATTATAATATTTATTTAATTAGTTTTTATTATTAAATATGTTCCAAATAATTATTTCTTTATTTAATTTAGATTTTTAAAAAATATAATATTTCATAAGTACTTTTACACATATGCCACCAAAAATTTCAAAATTATGTAAGCACTTATCATATATATATATATATATATATATAAATACAAATAACTTACTGAGTTTTAAGGATTTGTAAAATAATCATAAGAATTTTTGATTTTATTTTTATTATTTTTATTTTAAAAAATATTATTATAACACCTTTGTACTTAATATTATGATAGTTATTTTTATTGTATTATTTTTCTGTTGTTGGCCTGAATTGTATTTGGAGAAATGATAGCACTTTATACACTTCGAAATAAGATAAAAGTAAACTAGGTTATGGATGATTTTTTTTTAAATATTCTTATTTACGACTCATTTAATTATATCTCATCTATTAAGATTTAAAATAAATTTAGTTTTTGTGTTAAAATTAAACTATGTTATTTATTCTGTCAAATTTAATGTTTTAAAAAAATAAAATAATATTTTATAAATTTAATGGCAAAATTGATTTCATCCTAAATTTAAGAAATAAAATCACAATTAACCTTTTATATATCATAGTTGTTTGAAGTTCCAATTTTTAAATACCCAGTTTCACTAGTTTCCGTTATTGTTGTCTACAGAACAATTCGCGTTTAGGTTTTCACTTCAATACTTCGGGTTCGTTCATCTCTCTCACGCGCCTTGTAATCTTTGATTACTCCATTTCCTTACCTCTTTACTTTCCTGATTCCCAGTCCATTCCATTTAGATTGTTGTGTGTGAAATCGTATTTTAATTTTGTACGACGTGTTCCTTTTTTCCATTTTTTTTTAATCTAGGTTTGATATTGCTGTGTTGAGGCTTTGGCGGTGTAGAAGATGTTCAAGAACACGTTCCAATCTGGATTTCTTTCCATATTATACAGCCTTGGGTAGGTTGCGTTTTGGATTCTTCATTTCGCAATCCTGTTTCGTATGTTGGCTGTGATTAAGTTACTGACAATATTCGTCGTTTTTTTTTTTTTTTTTTTTTTTTTTTTTTTTTTTTTTTTTT